>Ga0209711_10000078_pt1 | contig 89810 bp, 90 predicted proteins | sample ArcticOcean_MG_C_7_FD_187441 | JGI IMG/M metagenome (GOLD analysis project Ga0209711, IMG submission 187441) | Marine microbial communities from western Arctic Ocean - ArcticOcean_MG_CB11_88 (SPAdes) (version 2) | ecosystem: Environmental > Aquatic > Marine > Oceanic | place: Arctic Ocean... | reverse complement strand
GCCCGCGATGCACTTGGGAGAACGCGTGCCGGCGGAGTGCTGGCGGGCTTGGTGGCCGAGGTATTCTCGGTGGGGTTCCTGTGCCAGGCCGTGCGACACCGCGAATACTTCACCTGAGTGGGCCGGCGTGCGTTCGGAGAGCCCTCGGCCCTTTGTCTCAGCAATTACAGAATTATTATCTTTGGTATAATCAATAATGCCACGATCCAGATCATCCAGTACCCACACGTCAGACGGAAGCAGCCGTGCCTCTGATAACAAATCATTTGAAACTCCCTTGCATGATATGCCGGACCTTTATTGGAACTCAAGCCGCCGCTTGTTTCCGGCAGGATATCCCAATACAGAGGGTGTCTTTCCAAGCCGATGGACTCCGTACAATCCCGCCCGGCGGTTCGAAGATGACGAAGACCTGTTCTCTGGTGCCCCACGTCACAGGGGGAAGATGAAAGGGAAAAAGTACCTGTACCCCAAAGGTCAGGAAGCCAAATCTTCGACAATCGGTAATGCTCTGAACCGCGTCACCCGCCGATCCAATTTGCCGTACAGAGAGGGGAAGTCATTCGTTGTGGTAGAAAACCCAGTCAACTACAGTATGTCGCAGAAAGGGGCCCGACGGTGGAGCAAGGGTGCTCACAATATTGTGAACAAAAATTTAGAGAGACGCTACAAAAATCTCGGCATGGTTGACAAAATTGGATCGTTGATGTTTGCCGATTCCCACCCAGGGTGGGCAGCGGCTGCATCTTTGGTCCCGTACCATCCAAACGCAAATCCATATGATTACTACGACCGTTATACCGAGACCGCAGACGATCTTTTTGACGATCATCGGGTCAAAAATACAAACTTCCTCATCAGAGACAAAGATGGGGTGCGAACTACCCCTTACACCGCCCATATGGCTGCTCAGGACCGAATCGCACATAACATCTCGCGAGCCTACCGGAAAAACCAGGCTAAGAAAGTCTTGAAGAAAACCGGACGCGACCTCGGAGAAGCGGAGGACCTTGTCGCCAAGTATTTGACGGGGTTCGGAAAGGGAAGAAAGAAGAAACCGGTCAGAACCAAGAAGAAGGCAGCGACCAGAGTCGCCAAGAAGAAGCCAGCCGCCACCAAGAAGAAGCCAGCCGCCAGGGCGACCAAGAAGAAACCTACTGGTAGGGTTACTAAAAAGAAACCAGCCGGCAGGGTCACCAAGAAGTGATTACCGCGTAAAATAATTTTTCGCAGAATAAATACACCTTAGGAACTGAGATACGTTTTGGGTGGAGAGAACAAAAACACTATGACTACTTTACTTGACACTCTCGGAGAACGGATGTCGACACTTGAAGCTCAAGTTGAGAAACTGACAAAGTCTACCAAGGACCCCAATATGCCAAAAAAACCCCCTCATTACTACAATTTCTTTGTTCAAGATATGAAGAAGATTTCTAAAGTAGATATGAAGGAGCTTGCGCGAATGTGGAACGAAGACTACCCGACGCCGAAAAGCCGTGTCAAATGGGCTACCAAAGCAAGACATGCGAAGGTAGAATACCAGAAGCGACTCGAAGAATACAACAACGACAAGGTCAAGGTCACCAAGAACGACGAGGTCGACAAGGTCGCCAAGAACGACAAGGACGACAAGGTCAAAAAGGTCAAAAAGGTCGCCAAGAACGAGGAGGTCACCAAGAACGACGAGGTCGACAAGGTCGCCAAGAACGAGGTCACCAAGAACGACGAGGTCGACAAGGTCGCCAAGAACGAGGTCACCAAGAACGACGAGGTCGACAAGGTCACCAAGAACGACGAGGTCGACAAGGTCGCCAAGAACGAGGTCACCAAGAACGACGAGGTCGACAAGGTCGCCAAGAACGACGAGGTCGACAAGGTCGCCAAGAACGACAAGGTCGACAAGGTCAAAAAGGTCATCAAGGTCGCCAAGAACGAGGTCACCAAGAACGACGAGGTCGACAAGGTCAAAAAGGTGAAAAAGGTCATCAAGGTCGCCAAGAACGAGGAGGTCGTCAAGGTCAAAAAGGTCAAAAAGGTCGTCAAGGAGGACGAAGGCACCGAGGACGACGAAGTCACCGAGGACGACGAAGTCACCAAGGAGGACGAAGTCACCAACGACGACGGAGGCGCCGAGGACGACGATGACGACTCTGGATCAGAGCAAGGAAAGATCATGGCCGGAGAGGAGTACGACTTTGGGGATGATTATGACGATGACGACAAGGCTGCGCTTATGAGGATCATAAATGGCGGGGATTAAACACAAACACAGAAAAAAAAAAAACAAATAAAAATACACCCTCGGGTGTATTTTTATTTGTTTGTTATTGAGTATTTATTCACACGGTAGAAGGAATCGCAAAATACTACTACTGCGGTTGTCGAAATATTTGGGCATGACCATGCTCACATTTTTTTTCAACTGTCGCATGACTTCGTGGTGCTTCTTTTTGACTACAGATATTTTCATTAGTTCCGCTGTGGCTGCTCTCTCAACTCTGGGCGTTGCAAGAATATCTTCTAGGTTGTAGAGTTTTGCGGTGAGGTGGTTTAATTCTTCTTCCAGTGCATCTGCTCGGAGCGTTGAAAGTTCCAGACACAGTTCAGTGTTGCGCCTGGCGTGCATTTGTTCCAGACATTTATTTCGCATAATAGTCGAAGTTTCCAACATGACCATATTTTCCCGCTCGTATTCAAAATATCTGCATATTAAATCTGATACGGTACCCTCTGGTACACCGACTATGGGATGCATGACTACAATATCCTTGAGTTCAGCAGATTCATGGTCTTTCAAGTATTTAAGCGAATTACACAAATCTATGTAGTGTTGCTCTGGAATGACATTCGATATTTCGTCTATAATTTCCATTAGTTTCATATACCTCTTTGTTTTCTCTGGATCTGTCTGATTTCCAGAAACGAAACTCATATTTGTAGTAGGAAATATTTAATTAACTTCTTTTTAAACTTCGTTTTAATCACAAATATTTTTTCTTACCTATATGTAATTAGAAAAATAATGGCTCAAATTGTAGTGACCCAAACGATGATACTTTTGTTCACAATTATAGTACTACTCATAGCGCTCCTCTCTATATTTGTGTTAAGTAGGGGTGATTTATCGTTCGGTTCCAAAACATGGGAAGATCAGTGCAGCGGCAAAAACGACTGCATGGTGGATGTTACTATAGAACTGACTCTCGAGAACGTCACCCCCGCCACGTTGGTTGATAATATCAACCAACAAATGTTGGACGATATTTATGTGTCATATATGGATGGGAAAAATCCGCTTGAACTTGAGTACCCGAAGGGCCCCAATATGGTGAACAGAAACACAGAGGTACTTCGACTCGAGCCGCAAATAGGTTGGCGTACATGGGCAATGGAATACGCAGCAACATTTCCTGCCAACGGTCAGGAAATAGATATTTCGGGCAACATTGTTACTGACTCAGTTGACTACGAGCCTTCCAACCCTATGGTAGTAATGATTCTAGGTAAAACACTTACAAAATTCATAGCCAAATTCCCGTCTAAAATTCAAAACGGCCAATTACTGACAGGTAAACTTCGTGTCGGCGACGGTGGGAGAACAGTAGAACAATCTAAGACGGTTCTTCTCGATGGTACTAACTCATCAGAGATATGGAGTCTCACACCCTCCGTCACACCCTCCGAAGGATTCACCGGACGTGTTGGTCCCAAGCCTGGTTCGAAGGGTAGGCACCTCACCGGACGTGTTGGTCCCAAGCCTGGTTCGAAGGGTAGGCACCTCACCGGACGTGCTGGTCCCACGGCTGGTGGCTATGGGACTGCTGGTAAAAACTCGATTGGGTTTTCGAATTATTAAGTGAGTATAATTTAATAAAAATAAAATATATGTTCGGAGTAAATTAATGGTGGCTCTGGATACCAAGGTAAAATCGGTCATTGGTATTCTTGTATTACTGGGCGCTATATACTTAACAAGGATAAGTCCACTGGGTTCTCCAGATAGTTGGTCCCCCGAGCCAGATAATAAGAAAAAATCTAAAGAAAATACACATAAGCGAGGAACATTTTTGAGTGCCCTTGTTGGTATTATAGGGACAATAATGATTTACATACTGAGTAACCAGGCAAAGGCGGGGAACGAATCAAGCACGATGAATGCTGTATTGCTGTGGTGGGGCTTCATTATCGGGCCTATTATGGGATATCTCCTCGACATCGGTTTTGGCTCAGAAGTGGGACTGGCGAATGCTTTTACGATGAAAGGAATGCGATATACGTTTGGCCAGTTACCGAGTTGGAATTTTTTCAGATACTGTGTAACGGTGCTTCTGGATATATTTATTTCCACTCCGATTCTTGATGGAATCAAAGTGGTGTATGGTACTTCTGCTCTGAAAAAGAACTTGTCAACAATGCTTTCAACCCAAATCCCCGGAGCCATCCAATCATTTGTTTCGTTTATAACATTTAAGGCATATACGAATCAGACACGTTTTCAGTGGGCCTACCCCGATATCAACGGCAAATTGGCGGATAGGTGGGGTGGCAAATTGGTGGCATTGGCTACAGCCGTTTCGGCAGCCAGTTTTGTTGGTTACTGCTTCTTAAAGGAAGACTTCGTAGACGCCACACTTAAGAACAGCGTGGGGGGTAAAATGAAGTGGGTGGTACCCAGTGGAGTATCAGCCTCGCTTTCGGAGAGGCTGGTTTATGTATGTGTTGCCATCCTGTCCCTTTATATACTAGATGAATTTGGTCAATTAGATTCTCCACATAGTCACGATGACCTTGAAGTGGACCACAGTCATGACGAAGTGTCAGTACCCGTATTTCAGGCACAGCCAACCAACGGCACAGCTGTGGTTGGGGTTTGCATCTTTACTATTATTTGTGTTGTGGGTATGGTAATTATTCGCGGTGCCGCTAAGGAATAATTAGTTTAGTGATTCCTTAAGTTGCAGTGCTAGCACTTCATCGTTATTCTTGAACTCATATTCAGTGTAAGACTTGCCATACAGCCAGTACGAAGGAAGTGTACACAACATGCCTTCGGGATAGATAACGGCTTTTCCGTTGTGGCGGTGGAGCTGACCCTTGAAATACCACCACTCGCGGCCATCGGAATACTCTTCGGCCGGACCTCCAGTTCGATGCTTAAGCCCGGAAGTGTACCAAGTGTATTCCCAGACGCCATTACCATAATTAATTCTTAGTGCGGGACCGCGTGTGTTGTGAAGTTGTCCGAGATTATTCTTAAAGGAAATGACTTCCCACCCGAACGTGCGTTCCACGGTTTTGACCATATTTGAATTGTCTATATTAGTTTGAACAAACGAAAACTAAGGTTAAATAAAAAGTTTTAATTTTTAAGTTTTGTTTTGTTTAAGTTTATTTAATACCGATGTAGAGGTATTTTTACGCAAATTCCAGCATAGATTCTGGATACTCGTAACTCTCTCCAGCATCGTTCTCTAAAATATATTTCGGACCGTGGACGTCCATTCCTACGATACCGTCTACCCATAACTCATAGGTACTTGACCATACTTTGGCACTACCGTGGTCATATTTCTTCATCTCAATGAGTTGACCACGGTTGAACAAAATTTCATGTGAAATCTTTCCATTGCTGTCCCAATAGGTACGTGCTGGATTAGAACCGGAACGATGTATGACTCCCAGTTTTACCCATTCTTCGAATACCTTATTTCCTTCTTCATCCCAGCATACCAATGCTGGCGCTCCGATCTTGTGAGTTTCATTGGCATCGTTAAAGAAGATGGTGTACTTGGTCTTGCCATTTTCCCAAAGTTTGACACTTTTCGTTTCGCAAGTATTAATAATCTCAGCATGCTTTGGAGATTCCCGAAGCATCAATATATTCGAAACCAGTTCCATGGGGAGTTGTGGAAGTCTTGCCATTTTGTCTGTATTCTACACTACTATTATGAGTTGCACTTTCCAAAGCCAATATAAAAAATGACAAATTCTTAACTGGAATAAATATAATGCGCTCAACTAATAATGGACGCGGTAACTGTTGAGTTTGGATCACCAAGCAAGTTTTCCAGGTTTGGAAAGGCACTAAGCTGCGGCGCAGCGTACGGGTTGTACACCCAAGGCACCGCGTTCAAATTTGCGCACGGTCGAGCAATGAAATTCGGCGGCGGGGTGTTTTCCCAGAGGTCATCACAGGTGAACAAGTTCGGTATGAGCCCCTCCGAAGTGGCATTCAGACAGGACCAGCTTCAGGCCCTCCAGGATAGATATGCACAGGAGGCGGCACTGGCCACCAGGATCCAGAGCGTGGCTAGGGGGTACAATGCTCGGAAGGCAAACCGGATATCACCGTGTCCAGTATGCCTTGACAGTAAGTTTTCGAAGAACAAAGTCCAACCGTGGGCATGCGAACGCGGACGTCACTCGGTCTGTACCGATTGCGCACAATCAATCGCTCAGTCCCAACACAGGGCATGCCCCATGTGCCGGGCTGCCCCTGTAAATGATCCGACGTGGACGGCACAGGCTTACAATTCTGAATCTGAATCTGAATCACCGTCATATGACGAAGGAGAGGGATCGGACGATGCCTCCGAAAGGTATACAAGCACTATGCGGTGGAGCAGCGACAGTGAAGATTGGGTGGCCCCGGTCTCTGGTTACGGAAATAGAGAGGATATAATGCGAATGAACGCAAGTGACAGAGCCGAGGCTATGGCCCGCCTTCCAATAGGTGCCGATTTTTGGCATCCCCAACCTGATTGGGGGGCTTGGTGGACGGACTGACACGACAGACCCGATCGAGAACAGTTGGTCGGTTTTTTGTAAAAATAAATTAAAAGTTAAAATTTATAATTAAAAGAATTAGCAGGTGTTTCATAAAATGGAAACTGCATGTGTGCCAGATATTTATGAGCCCAGTAATAATAAAGGGATTTATGTTGATATGTTACAGTTTACATGGCCGAAGGCGGGTCTGCGATGTGACTGTGCGACCCGAGCTGACAAGGTATACACGACTCGGACCAAATTCATAGCACACATCAAAACAAAAGGTCATCGAGCCTGGTTGAACAAATTGACTGAAAATAAAGCTAACTATTACAGCAAGAGTCGTAGATTGGAGGTAACAAATATGAACCAACAGAAAATTATCACTCGTTTGTCGAACGACCTTGAAAATCAAGTCATAATCAACAACGCTCTCGCGCATGAAATAAAATCACTGAAGACCCCAGTTGAAGAGACCATGGATCTGTTGTTATTAGATTAAACACGCTTACGTGTATTTTTATCCACCCGCTAGGGTGGGTTGGTAGTTTTATATGTTTTTATTTGGGTTTTTAAAAGGGAGAAAGGTTGATAAGCTTCCGGGCAATCTTGTGGGCTCCAGACATCAGGATGTAGTAACCAGCAACGTGGAGTCCGAGCGCACTGCGGGCCCAGTAGCTCAAAGTACTCGTGCCGTAGATGAGCTCCTTCAGGGCGGGAACAATGAAGTTGCGGCCGGCATACAGAGTCGTTCCCGGGAACCAGACTTCAAATATCGAACAGGTGGTGAGCATCAGCCAAACTTTAGCTTGAAACTTCCGCATCTTAGCGATATCGCGCACTTTGACCACTCGTTCCGTGAGGGCGATCGTCTTTTCCTTCTCAGACTTGAGCTCTTCTTCGAGAGTGGTGACCCTCATCATGCGCATCTGGATCGCCCGCTCATAGTAATCTTCCAAGTCCTCGAGATCCTTCGAGTTCACTCCATCCGAGTGGTCACTCGACAGTTCACGTTTGATAGCCAACTTAATCTTGTCAAGCTGCTTCTTCGTCTGGTTCTTCAGCTCCATGTAGTTGGCGGTCATTGCGGCATTATCGCCGTCGCTTTCGCCGTCGCTTTCACTTTCGTTCGCGTTCTTCCGGAGGTGCTCGGCACGGGCAGGGGTGAATCGCATACTATAGGGTGCCATGGTTGTTATTCTCGCTCTCTATCACGGCAAGTGTAATCCTAAGGTGTATTGATTTCAATTTTTAATGGAGGTTCGAAAATTAATTTTTAATAATCAATAGGCCTTAGAAACCTGTAAGCGTTTGGAGTAGCCGAACACCAAAGAGAAGAACAAAATGCCCACCTACGAGTACGTGCTTCCGGGTTTGCGAAACCTACTGTCGGGTATCGATGACGATGTCGATTACCCCACCACTGTCGGAGAGCGGAAGCATTGGAGTCGCAAATACGAATTTGAGCAGGTCTGGGAGACAGACGAAATCGGGTTGTATTCTATGACTCCCATCCATCTTTCAAAGTGGCTGTTCAACCAAATTGAAGTGAAGCCTGGAGACAAAGTATTGGAGACATGTGCAGGAGTGGGAGCTGATACAGTGATACTTGCGCGGATGGAAGCCCAAGTTGTCAGCTTTGAACCTGATGCTGAACGCTACCGCATGGCTCAGCTCAACATTAAGAACTTCGTGCCGGGTAAGAAGTCTGTCACTGTCATTCGGACTAATTGTATATTGGACAAGAGTTTGACGAACAAGTGCGATGTGGTCTTTGTAGATGCCCCATGGGGCGGAAAATCTTACAAGAAGTGGATCAGAATCAAGGAACTATTTGTTGGAAACTGGGAGCTTGGGGATATAGCTTGGAAACTATTGGAGGGTCGGAAGCGCGACTTGAAATTAGTTTACAAGCTACCGCCCAACTACGACTACAAGACCCTACTGGACACTTGCTTGCGTGCTGGAAGTGAGGAGTTCGGAATGGAAACTTGCTACTTGACTCCTCCTTCTGAAGCACGCCCTCGAATGAACGGCACGAAGATTCCCAACATTCGATGGCTTGTTGTAAAATACATCAAATAGAAAACAATAGAAAAACTATAAAATAATAAAACCCCCGCCACGTGGCGGGGATAAAAAGCAGTGTGAATAAATATCTTTGTCAAAAATAAAAGATGCCAGTTGTGAAAAACAAAGATTTTGAAATGTATTTTGGAACAACAATACGCAATATCGGGTTGTTTCTCTCTTTGGCTACCGCTGTTTTGGTTTGTGGTCGAGGTTTTAAGATGAAAACAATCTACAACCAGTATTTAACGGCAGTCACCGTATTCTTATCAGGCTTGTTCGTTTCAATTGCTGCTGTACTGTGTGTCACACTTGTCGAACAAGTTTCCGCTTATGATGATGACGTTCCTTGGACATGGAAAATTATCCCAAAAGTGCTTCTGGCAATTATTTGCATCTTTTTCTTCATCATAACGTTTGTAATGGTACATAAGACAACCCCCCTGCTTAAACAAAAAAAGGGTTTGCATGCACTATTAAGGTCTTAGATTGTACTAATTTCAACATTGAAAGATGGATGCACTAGAGGAGTATCTTTATGATGTCTACAGACTACCGACGGATATTTGGCGAAAAATAGAAATATATCGTCCATCGCACCCTGTTAAAAAAATGCTAGCAGACTATTTCGTTCCCACAACCTTAGATAGCGCGTTGGAATATGCCAGGTCTCTCATGAAGATCCAAAGTGATAATTTGGTTGACGATATTATGATAAGACAGAAACCGGACGATACATTTGAATATATGTATACTACAATGTACACAGCAACTAACAAATTATGGTGGCACACTGGTCGATGTGACAGACATTCAAAATTGGATCACGTCAATGGATTTGACGATATCGAGACACTACCGAGTTACGAGTACAATAATGTTATGCAATATATTGGGGCTGACAATCAAGATTGGCTTGATTTGCACGAAACTCGGGTTTCCAGTCTGTGGGGCATAGAGGAATTTGAGTTTTTCACCCATACGAGTCCTGCAAGTCGTGCTATAATTTCCATGTATATACCACTGGAGATAATCTGTCTAGAGATAGACGATGCGAATGCGCACAATACAATGGTGAAAAAGATCGGACGTATAATAGGCGAATTACAGGGATTTCAGAATACCTATTGTTTTCTGAATGAATACTTTCTGCGAAAAATACTGAAAACGCGAACTGCCTCTTATGAAATAATAAATATCTAAGTCCATACCAAACGATGTCAAAATTGGAAGACTTACCTAAAAGTCGGTTAGTGACTTGCATAAAGAGGGCACTCAAAAATAGATATCTTCGGATACTACCAGTCCCTCCAACACAGAAAGACATAAAAGATTTACTAAGAATATACATTCACCAGTCCTCGGACAAGCCCGTGGTCTATCGTTCCTCGGGCTATTTTCACCAACCTTTGATGTTGTTACATATTCTAGAGATGAACCACAACGATTGTCACATTAAAAGAAGCAGTGATTTGGCGAAAATGGACTATCAATTGTTCGCAACTAAAGAAACGAGACGGTACCCCTCTGCGGATGGTTACGTGTATGTGAAAGACCCAATTTTAATTCCACTAGCGAAAAAAGAAATAATACTGGCAGAATACGAAAGTTGCAAACGCAAAGGAAAAATGCTAGTGATTCCGATGACAATAAGATATGGTGGTGGGCTTCATTCCAATATGTTGATTTTCAATTTTCACAGAAATGAGCTCGAACGTTTTGAACCTCACGGAAAGAAGACAGGGGGAGTTGATGCGGGTATCTCTTATTCCATCGACATAGAGTGCTTTAAACTAGCGAAGTACATGCGACTGAGGTACATTTCGAGTGAGAATATATTTTCTCAGGCCCACCTCGGGAAGGGGTTTCAAGCTTTTGATACGGCTCCACTAGAAGAGCATATACGAGACGATTATGTCATCAAAGACCCACGTGGCTTCTGCACCGCATGGAGTTTTTTCTATGCTGATATTCGTTTGAAGTATCCCCAATATTCAGCTATTGTTCTAACGGATCAGATATATTCTGGGATTGGTAAGAATCCCGGAATGCTTCGTAAGTTTATAAGAGGTCAGATGAAATTTCTAGAGAAGGAGGTCAATAAAATAAATGGCTTTTGTTCGTATACCTATTTCATCAATTTAGACACCAAGTCGGAAGAATACAAAGACACTAAAAAACTGTATCAAACATACATAAATAAGCGTTTCTCAGAGCTTGCAAAATAAAATTGTGATTTTAATACACCTCAGGTAACTAGAGCTCATATATTAAAGTAAAAAGATGGCAAAATTCAGAGGTATAGTGAAGCCTGCGCAGTCTGGTAAAACCCGTGAAGTCATTCATGAAATTTTAAAGGACATGGAGGAGAACACTCAGCATATACATTTAGTCATATCGAGCAACAACATTTTGCTCATGGAGCAAAGCACTTCACGAATGAACAAAGAATTGATTATTCACAAGGGGACGGCAAACGAACGGCACATATTGGCGACCTCTTGGGATTCCAAAACAAACAAATGTTCGAGAGAGGCACTCGCGAAAAAGTGTCTCTCTGGGAAAATTGAGTTGATAGGTGCTTGTGGAAATGGCATGAGGATGGCGCATGTGATTATGCTGATTAATACTCTGTCCAACCAGAATTTTAAAGGAAAAATTAAACTCTGGATTGATGAAGCAGACCGCGTGATCAATATTTGGTGGAGATATGCTATGTATCTGTCAAAGACCGATATGATTGAAACCGTTGTATTGATCACAGCTACTTACCAGAAAATTGCGAATAACTTTTGCAGGAACGGCATACCTCTGCGTATCAAGCCTCTAAGGGAGACATACAACAAGGAGACTTATTTCGGGTGCGAAGATTGTAACGCGGTTCTACACGACAATGACGGTACGAGTGTCTATTACACGGAGTACCTGTTTGGATTGTACCCTGAAATGACAGAGCCCGGTGTAAAGGCATTTATCCCTGCGGATATAAAAGTGGTGAGCCATAACATGATGGCGGACATGCTGTTCCAACGAGGATTTGCGGTGTTCCTTCTGAACGGCGACAGCAAAGTGCTTCGCCTGCCTGATGGAAAAACACACGAGATTGTCAATTTTAGAACTGGCAACGAAGAAGTCGGACTTACGATGAGGCGGATGTACAACACATTTGAATGTCATAACTATCCCGTGGCGGTTACGGGTTTCCTATGTATTGGTCGCGGTTTGACTTTCCAGAGCCCCGGTTTTGTATTCGATTACGGTGTAATCTCGACGCGCGGTTGTAATAGGAGTGAGCTCTACCAAATCGCCGGGAGAGTCGCTGGGAACATCCGACAGTATCCCGATTTCAAACCGACAAAGTTGTATACGAGCAAAAACGTTTACGACAAAATATTGGAAGAGGAGCAAATCGCTAAGAATCTGGGATACATCGCTTATGAGAACGGAACCGAAATAATCACCCAACTCGATGTCCAACGAGCCTGTTTTAAGAAGGAGTACGATGCCTACGAGATAGACACTCATATTATCGAGCACGCCTTCAACAGTTCGGATCCAGTACCGCCCAAAGAAGTTTACGCGCATCTGAAAGATACAAACAACTCATACAAACCTCACAAATACAATAAGAAACGGATGACAATCACAGAGGGTAAAAAATTCTGGACCACGAAAGGTGCGATACAGGACCTCAAAAACGTAGTCAAAGAAATAGAAATGCAAAGACCGACTGTAGCTTTGGCAAAACCTTTGAAGATTGGAGAAAGCCAAACAAGACTATACCATGGCTACAAGAATACCCAAGACCCATCCTCCCTAACCTTCGTTGTCAGAACGGTCAAGAAAGTGAAATAATTTAAGGAAGGGTAAAATGCTATATAAAGAATGTTAGAGAAAAAAAACAGAAAACCCCCTTCGGTCCGTCACCGAAGGAATAAAAACACCGTTAGGTGTGGTCTCATACAAAAAATTGGGTTTGGTGAGATAGATAACCGAAGAGGGGTTCCTAGATTACAAGCCCTGGGGACCAAAAATCGGAGAAGAACTAAGAGGCTTTCTTTTACCAACGAGAGAACTTTGCGAGTTGAGTTGGACGTTAGGAATACGGCTTTCGCACTAGGGCAGTGTTTCATTTAGCTTTGAAAAAATCGGTAATGAGCGTTTGGCTGCGCTCGTGCAGTTGGTTTTCTTTCTGGAATCGAAGAAGGGCAGCCGTTTGGTAGACGATTCCGTCAATGAGTTCTTCAAGTGCCATCTCTTGCCAGGAATTTTGATTAGTACCCCATTGGCGAGTATCATCGTCAATGCGAATTCCATGTCCATAACGCTCTAGACCAATATCCATCCTCTGTCTAATGAGGCGGAGGATTTCTTCGTTTTGGTCCATGATAAATTTACTTTGGTATAAGTAAGTTTATCATCTTAAATTGCTTATTCGATACAATGGAAGAACGAAATTGCCCAATATGTCAGGAACATATTTTTCAAGAATCACTATTTGTTACACCGTGTAACCACGAGTTTTGCAAAACGTGTGTGAAGAAGTGGTCGAGGCAGAACCAAGGCTGTCCGATGTGTAGGCGCGTTGTGTTTGAGGCGCCGCGAGAACAAGTGCATGTCTCGATGGACCATTCGTTGCGTTCTTCGGTCTCACACATCGGAGTCCCGATTTCCGGTTGTAGGTGTAATATTACCGAAAGTATGTTACATTTATCTAATACGCCAAATTATATTCTTTGTAGCATTTAATAATGACTGATAAGACAGCACCCATCGTCGAGGCACTGATTGTCTCAGACATACAGATCCAACAGAGGCGGTTGGAAAACCTCATTTGGATACTCCGTCGTAAGTTTTGTTCATTAAAAAGCTACAAATACGGCGATGCCATCACCTGCTACAGAGCGAAGGAGAAAAGACTTACGATGCTGATATTGCTAGCAGCGAGTAGCACCTCCAGCTTTACACTAGGAACCATGAATTCAAGCGCTCAATATTTCAAGTACATTGGCGTGGGGATTTCATTTGTAACGACTATCGTTTCTGGAGTGCAAAAAGTCCAGAACTACCCCGATCAAATAGATAAAGGAGCAAAAATGGCTGAAGATTGGAGGAAGATATCGAATACTATAAATCTGAGATTGAACAAAATGGACGAAACTGACCAAAACGGCCTTATTGGCGAAGAAGAAGCTGTCAATATTATAGGCGATATGAAAGTTCAAGATCTTAATTACGTCTTTCCCGTAAACAAAGTGATTACCGAAACGGACGGAAACATTAAAACGGCTATGAAATTACTAGATAGCTGCGTAGCTTTAAAAATATCTGGAGCATGTACTCAAGATGGGGTAGACACTATCAACAACAAAGTACAAAATCTTCTGAACCCCGTTATAGTGGGAGATAACAGTGCTGTCTAAGTGTCGCGACGAACTGGAAGTGACTGAAAAGCCCTACAGTGTTTACATTGATAATCTGGCATATCGTAGGGACATTCCCTGTGGTATACCCACTCGTGGTTGCAATTTGTTTGCAACCACAAGCGCTGTGTACGAAGTTCTTTCTGGATATTCTTTATTTTATTTCTCAAATCAGTCTCATTTTGCCGAAGTTCTTCTATTTTTTCAAGACACCGATGAACGTCCATGGTTATCTGTACTCTATATTAAACATGTATGACAATCCTAAAACTCTTTTATTTTCAATTTTTATAAATACATAGCCATAATGGCATCGGATGGACCTTTTTTAGAACCATTTGACTTTTTCAATGACCGAAGTAGGTCGTACCCCTCATTTATATCCCCCCGTGTGAGAATCTTCCTCTCGCTCGGATCAGCCAGAAACACTCTTCTCGAATGGGCTACTTTACATTTGTCAAAAAATATCAAAGTGTCACCGCCGTTGTTTGAAAACAACTCTCTACGTCGCAACAGAATCTTTTTCACAAATTCCTTGGTCACTGTTTCCTCGCATGTCCAAGACGCTACACGGATTTGATAGAAAAAAATATCGGCGAGTTCGTCCTCCGTGTAAGGGTTCAATCTAAACCACCATGGAAAACGTCGTTCCAAACCCGGGTTAGCCGAAAAGAAATTAGTCCGCAGTTCTTTCTCGTAGCCCGCAATAATACACATAAAGTCCTCTGAATTCTCAGACAAAAACTGGTTTATCGTATTAATACATTCCGCCGAAAAGGAATCTCTACCATCCTTCGAACCCAAACTGTACGCTTCGTCTATCAAAAGAACTCCGCCTCGGCTGTGTTCGAGTAGGTCGCGGGTTTTAAGAGAAGTTTCACCGAGGAACTGTCCCACCATATCGGCACGGGTAGCATTTATAACATGTCCCTCAGAAAGAAATCCGAGTTTTGCATATATTCGGGCAAGTTTGTTGGCTGCAGTTGTTTTTGCCATTCCGGGCGGTCCAGATATCACAGTATGCATCATCTCATCCTTATTCAGACCCATTAGGAAGAACATCAGTTGCTGCGTAACTTGGAGTTTGAGATTTTCCAGACCAATCATATTGTTCAGGGATTCCAGTTCTTCGATACAGTTGGTTACACTCAGAAGACCTATTTTCTTTCGGCGTCTATATTTCCTTTCCAAGAACTTAGCGAAGTGGATGAGTTCCCCGAGTGTCCTAATCGAATCCATCTCCAACCCGGAAAAGTTGATAACTGGCTCCTTTGTTGGTTTGGTGGTTTGTTTGCTTTTTTTTTTCGGTGGCTCTTCCGGTTCTCCATCTTCGGAATCGGAAAAATATATTTCTATCTTTCTCTTCTTTTTAAATACCATTTATTTACTCAAAGCCTTTTTTTTAAATTCATTTGGATTAATTTTTCGATCGCAGTGTAGGCGGGAAAATTAATCGGATATGGCAGAGAAGTCACTGAGTGCCAACGCATATTTGGTAGAGGACATTTCTTAGTTGTCTGGTACCCAATAGGACATTTGTCGTCGACCAGTACAGTATAACACCAGCCATGCTGCCACTTATTTTCGTCATCAACTTTCCATTCCATAAAATGTTTCTGAATGTTATCGGAATGAAACTTGTGGTTTCGCACCATGTCCTCAACTTGGGATGTCAGAATCCCAGGGTGTTCCTCCATAGTTTCGCGTATGGCAGTGTCCTCAATCGTCTTGTCACACGACTCGCATTTTCCGAAAGCACATGTGTACACAAATTTACTATACGACGTTTTATGTTCTGAATCTACACCTGGTGTCTCTCTCCACCGCTTTTCCCTTCCCAGAAGAACTTGTTTTTTATTATTATCTCGTGGGTCTACACGAATAAACAGAATTCCGGCGGGATTTGATCTGAGCATATTGAATTTGTTTTACCGAATACACGCCTTGCAGTCTAAGGTTGAGTAAATTTGCAAATTTTATTAATACTTTAAATAGTTGGATCGCGACACTGCTATGTACTTATCCGTTCCTCCTATATCTATGGTTCTCCAGGTTTCGGAAATGCGTTTTGAGAATATAGCCAACGTCCCATCCTTCGTTATCATATCCATGGCGTTCAGTTTGACTATACTGTCGCATTTACACAAAGTCATGTGGATTTGACCAAATGGTTCCCTTTCCGATGTCCCATCTAGACCCGCCACTATAAGGATTTTACCATTATCATCCACACATTTGTTGTGAAACTCGACAAGGTCTCCGAAAAACTGCGCCTCATCGACCGCTATAACCTCGGAATCAATGTACTCTTGGGTATCTACCAAATCCATGAGGTTCCTCACCTTTGTTGCTGGGGTTCGTGTTCCACTATGTGTCTGTGTGCCCTCCCCGCGAGAGTCCAAACTGCTATTCACCACCAAGACCTTTTTGCCTATAGCCGAATAACGACCAACGCGGCGTAACAGTTCAGTCGACTTTCCCGAAAACATACATCCTACGATTATTTCGTAACGAGCCATAATACTTTTGAGTATTACTCGTTATTAAATTTTAAATCCATTTCAGCATGTCCATGTTACACCGCATGGGTTCGCTCTCGCATAGGGCCCCTCCCCCCGCCACCCCGTGCGCCGCAAGAATCCAACGGCTTTGTCATATTTCGTATCTAAGTCCTGTTGTAATTTTTTGGGATCTATATCTGGTACACCCGAACATCCAAAGTCGTTGTCATACAGTTTCTTAGAATACACTCTATTCGTAAACGTTCTCAGAAAACATTCGTCGTTTCCAAGGGCAATGTAATCTCCGGCACCGTCGATTTGTGTCCAATTGGGAGAAGTTGAATGACGCGCCATGAATACTTTGCGTGTCTTCGTAACCACAAACACGTGCTCGTTGTTTGACGAAACAGATTTGATTTCTCCAATCGTTTTTCCCAACGTGCTCCAAGCCTCCCTCGGCTCCTTCGTCCATTTGCTATCGACGAAGCGATAGATATACTCGCTCTCGTTGTACTGCTTCAGGTTTGAATCTACGATAGCATATGCGAACCCCAGCCCGGCCGTACGAGAAGCCGTGAAGGATTCAAGGGCAACATCGCTGGTCCCTGGCCACATTTTGGGTGAATGTGTGTTGGTTCGACTATGTGGCCAATATAAGACACCATTGTCCTTTTTTGTAGCGTATACGCTTGTTTCATCCATTGATATATCTGATATACCATCCATAACCTTTTCATAATGCCAAAATTCTCTTTTACCCGCGCGTTCCATACGACCTCTGTAACAACCACCGTCTTCTGTTACAATGAACCGCGTATCTGAAGACCCGACTACCTTGATAGCTTTCACGGACAGGGACTTTTCAACTCTCGTAGCCCGCGAGTCATTGGTCGCGTACCAAAACGAATGTTCCCCCGATTTGGAATCAGTTGTTGTAATCCATATATGGGTACGGCTCGCAACATTAACGCAAGCAATATCTTTTATAATGGACCCTCGTTGGATAGCTTCCAAAACGGAAATCCAACCACTGCAGTTCTTAGGGATGGGGCTTTTATCTTTGCACGAAATGCATTTTTGTTTTCCCCTCATACGTGGCAGCTGCTTGCCCGCCATCTTCGCCAGAATATTGGGCGTAAAAGGGGCACGAGGTCGTGCGCCGCCCCCCCTTCCGCCGCTCCGTCCGCCGCCCCTTCCGCCGCTCCGTCCGCCGCCCCCCGTTCCGCCGCTCCGTCCGCCGCCGCTCGCCGAGCCCGAACTCGGCTCCGAGCCCTGGTGCGGTGAGGATATTGGCGAGTTCGGGTGCGGTGAGGATATTGGCATTGTCCACATTTCTTTCCATGGGTAATCATACCATTCCACATCGGGAAGCTGCAGACTGGGTTTCTCAGGTATGGGAGGGAGAGGTGGTGGAGGATTACAAGCCAATTGATACATTGCTTTGTGTCTATTACCACTCGTGCCGTATACTTCTCCCTTGTTAAAAATATCTGTTCCCTGACACTTCCAACCCGAATCACACGTGCTCATTCTATTTCCCGTTATTGGCACACTAGTTTTCCCATCTTGGGCCTCACAGAGCCGTTCAGCCTGGGCCAGAGCAGATGATTCGCTCGAATAGGTTGAAAGCCCTTCATAACCTCTGCTCGTCTGTGGGTTGTACGGACCCTCTATAGTGTGTTTTGAGTACAACGTGACAACCTTCTCTTTGTTATTTAGTTGCCAACCGGCTCCACTCTGAGGGTACATATCCTGATTTGCTGATCGGTTGTTGAATATATTTTTCCAACCAGAGGAGAGTGCGTTCCATGCGTTGTCGATCGCATTTCCGACTCCCTTTCCCGCGTTGTCGAATGCCCGGATACTATCTTTTGCTGCGTCATCTACTGCTTCTATAGCATCCTCGCCCGCCTCTAACGCATCTTCTGCAGCCTCGCCTACTACCTCCACCGCCTTATCTACGGCTTCTACCATGGCTTCTCCCACATCACCAAAGATGTTAAAAAACTTGTCCAGATCTAAGAGTTTCTCAAGGTCGATTGAACTTTTTTCTTTGGATCCTATGATACCCCCGCCCCCTACGGATTTTGTAAAATATTGCTTCCTCTTGATTCCCCAAGTGTAAAACAGAACAATAATAATGACTACTACTAATGAAGTAATGATGCGCGCTTCCATTTAGTATATACCACGAAAATAATCTGTGTGATCGAATACAAATAAAAGCGCAGGAATAGAAAATAAAATGCTAAATCAATAGAGCTTAGGAAACATAGGAAGTACCTAACAGAAGACATAAAAATAGCATCTTCGACCACTCCTATGGCTTCTTTCACTCTGAAGTACAACTTGAACGCCAAAGGACAGAGGCGTGACACACACACCTACATTGCGTTTCCAGCCGTTGAAACAAAATTCAAGAAGTTTATAGAGGATATTTGCGGACGGGAGATCTTTCTGGCTAAGGCCCATCGGATCCCGTGGCGGACGGAAGACATAGTGGCGGTCATTGCTAAGCGGTTTCCTAAGTGGAACGTCATTGACGAGCGGGTGGAAAACATCGAAAATGAGCCGCCCAAGTATGAATGCATGTGTTCCGATGCCGGCATCCTGCTGAAGGAGAGATGGATGTTTGATGGAAAGTTCCATCGCACCGATGGTCCTGCTCAAAGGTCGTTCGACGATGAGGGGAACGTGACGGAAGAGTACTGGTTCTTGCACGGGAAAGTCCATCGCACCGACGGACCTGCGATCACGACGTGGAACCCCGATGCGAACGTTGAGGGAGACGAGCGACAGGAGAGATGGATGACGAACGGGGTAACGCATCGCACCGACGGACCTGCGATCACGACGTGGGACCCTGAGACAGAAGAGCGACGGGAGCAGTGGGTGTCCAACGGGACGTCACATCGGATTGGTGGACCAGCCGATTGCGAGTGGATATCGGGAGTGCTGGTCAAGGAGTTGTGGAACGTCCAACGCAAAACCGACACTCCCTATACATACGTATTTCATCGCACCGACGGACCTGCTTTCAGCTTATGGGACGAGGAAGGAAACCCGATTACCGAGCGTTGGTATACAAACGGACACTTTCACCGCACCGACGGCCCTGCGATTCAAGATTGGTCCACCGATCGTCTATTGTCCCCTGAGTGGTGGATGGACGGTGTGAAGATGACACACCAAGCGTTTGTGCTCCAGAGCGGCCGGCGCAAAGTCCTCCGAGTCGCTCGTCTGCTGGCCTTGGAGACGGAGGTGCCCAAGTTATCTCACGACAACCTTGCTGCTATCGGTAAGTTCTTGTAAAAAAACTAACAAACAATATTTAAAAACTAAAAAACCCACTGCTCAGGCGGTGAGATAAAAACTATTTTAGACTAACATTATACGAGTAAGAACAATTAAAAGTAGTCCTCCAATATTTCCTGATAACGTGCTTCCCAATTTGCATAAACTACATACGCACGATCCAAGAATTCTCTGTTATCATTGATAGTCTTTTGTATCCGGGCAGAATTTGTCGTTTTTCTCAAGGTCTTTATTTTTTCCCCATAGGAATCAACATTCAGCATATCGCGCACTTGAACTCTCCCACCGAACATACTTCTCATAATAACTTCAAGTCGTCTGTAAAAAGAGATTGCCTCTCCAACGGCATCAGTCGGGTCTTGTTCTAGAGGTTGCCCTCTTAGGAAAACATCTGCGATGTAACGTTTCATAAAATGGTGTCTGTGCTTAGGCCCGCCACTGTACATTCCCTCTTGGTTAGCAGTTGGTTCTTCTTCTACCATAATTGCTTGGTGAAAGAAACCTAACATGGTTAGATATTTATTCAAGGTCGTGACGCAGTAGTTCCAGTAATTCTTATTTAAATTCTTTTCCATATCGCAATTGAAATTGCCCACTATATTTCTGTCAAAATCACTCATTCCGCGTAGCTTCCGAAGAACTTCTAGGTCTAGCATTACTTTATTAGATTAAATTATTTTAATCTAATATAATAGCAATCTTGTTTCTATTTTTTTCCTTTGGTAGCTTTCTTCTTGTTGAACAGAGCCGTTATGATGTGCATCTGCTGACCCAACTTCTCATATATTTTCTTTGTCCTAACGTATTTGTGGAAGAGACTTGGTACGAACTCAACTTCGTTTACGAAAATGGTCTGTTTCTTTCCCTTGGGGGTGTACTTCTTGGCAACTATACCTATGTCTACACGCGTCAGAAGTCGGGGTAGTTCGATTCCTTGGATCTTTATCTTTGGCATTGCTCGCATCGTGCGCACTCCCAACGCCTTCGTTCGCTTGAGAGTTTCTCTGGATACTTGAGGACCCCGACATGCTCTTTCGTGAGTAGCAAGATAGCATGCGTTCTTCAGACCAGCCTTCTTTGCTCTGGTCTCCTCGCAGAACCCTTTTTTGCCACCGATGAATTTGGTCTGTCCGCCGTCTACTTTTGGCTGTCTAAAGCAGAAGTAGTCAGTGGTCATTGTGTATTGGTATTCACCACCTACAAAATAGGTTCGATTTTCGGGGGACTTATCGTTAAATCCAGTATCGTCGTCGCCGATCTCATCGAAACCGGGTTGGAACTTTTGAATGATAATGCTGTCAAATTTGGAACCCACGTCTTTATAGTAAACCCCGAGTTTTTGTTCAAGTTCGGCTTGGTTCTTGAAAAAACTCTCACCCTGGGAACGACCCCATATATTGTCTTTATCTGTACCTCTCGACCAGCGACGCCCCCCGATCGATTCTTGACCACCGTCGGGCTTTGTGTAGAAAGTCCCGTTGAGTTTGAGTTTCTTAATTGCGGTCATCATATTCTTGACAAAAACTGTCTGCGATACGAGAGTGGTAGGCACGCACATAGTAGGGCTGATGGGAATCTTCTTTTTGTTGAGATAGTCGTAGTAGGCGCATTTGCTGTTGATAAGCTTTTGGTAGTCGTATGGCGGGAATACGTTGTCTACCTTCGAAAGCACGTTTGCAAGTTTTTTGGCGGCGGCGTAATTGTTCTGTTGATTTTTGGTGATTATCTTTCCGTCATCTGTAAGGTTCATAGCCTCTAGAATGTCGTAAATCATCATAAAATTAATGTCGTTTTTGGCGAACGCAGCGACACTTAGTTTGTCGGGAGTAATGAAGTTGACCTCTACTCGTTCTCCCTTTGTGGGTTTCTTGTTAAATTTGTCCATAATGTAGTATCCTATTGCTATGTCATAGGGGACACCTTTGACTCCCTTTTTCCGTTGACCGCGCTTTTTCGCGCCATTATCCTTGCTAGAATAAGCGTCCTGTAGGTACTTCGGACTTTTGTTCGTTACTTCTATGAGTTCATTTTTTGTTGCCTCGGATTTACCGAATGTGGCAACAATGCCTATCTTCATTCTTAATTAATAATAAAAAATATTATAATTTAAGTTTTTTTTTGCAAATCAATCAAGTTAAGAAATAAAAACTGTTACATGTACAACAACAAAATGATTAAAACTTTCGAGCGCCCACCTGTCGATGTCAGCACCGACGATGACATTGAAATGCAAATTTTGACATGGAGAACTGGTGATTTCAAGGAACACTACACAATCAATTTCTGCGGAGTAACCAAGTCTGGTGACACTATCGGAGTCACCGTCACTGATTTCAAACCTTTCTTCTACTTGAAAACTCCGACCAACCTGCGGTGGACACCCGCTCACACACGGTGCTTCTCGAATTGGTGCGAGAAGACACTGCACGAGAACGAACTGAACACCAATGTAAAGATTGATTCTGGATTGCGCGAGGTCCTCTATCCATTCACAGACGGGAAAAAGTTCAGGTTCCTCAAGGTCACTTGTCGCGAACACTCTTCCATGAAGAAGATTTACTGGAAAACGAAATATAAAGTCAACTTCGGAATACTACGATACTGTCAATTCGAAGCCTACGAGGGCAACTTGGATCCTATGCTGCGTTTCGGACATTTGCGCGAACTGAACATGGCTGGTTGGGTGCGGATTCCTGGTGGAAACTACAAATTGACTGACTACACAAAATGTCAGATTAATATTCATGTCGCCGATTCCACTCTTCTACAGCCATACGATAGCTACGAGACTGCACAGTTCTCAATAGCCAGCTACGACATAGAATGCGACAGTGCCGAGACACGGGACAAGAACGAGCATCTTTACCCCCAACGCAAAGACAAATGTCGGTGCGTTTTCCCCGACTACAACAACAAACGCGATGCAGTGAAGATTATCTGCACCACTTTCAAAATCGTTGGTACCGACAAAACCTTGCGACATGCTATAGTGTGGGGTGAAACCTCTGATGTTCCGAGTGCCGACGTCTTGGTCCGGACCGATTCGGAACGTGAGTTGTTCAGGGAATGGATAAAGATGTGCCAGGTGTACGACCCAGACGTTCTGATCGGTTACAATATCTACGGTTTCGATGACAGATACATGTACAACCGTATGACCAAGTTATATGGTCTTGGTACTGAAATCGCGAACTTGTCTCGGATTCGCTGGCAGAATCCAACTCTCAAAGACTCCAAACTCGTTACAAGCGCATATGGAACAAACTTCTTTAAGATTTTCGACATTCCCGGTGTCTACAAGATAGACTTGTACGTTTGGATGAAACGCGAAGAAAAATTGGACAGTTACAAGCTCAACAATGTGGCAAAAGTCTTTCTCGGTACTTCCAAGATAGACCTCCCCCCGTTGGACCTTTTCTACTACATGAACGGGACGCCAGACCAAATGCGCGATTGTGTTGAGTACTGTGTCCAGGACACGAAACTACCACTGGACATATTGGAACACCGAAAAATCTTTGTAAATTTGATTCAGATGGCCAACATTACTCGGGTACCTATCGAATGGCTCATTACGAAAGGGCAGCAGATAAAGGTGTTTTCCCAACTGGCTTACGAATGTAGGAAAGATGGCATTCTTATCCCGACTGGTGATGACAAAAAGAAGGAACAGGAAAAATTCGTTGGCGCAACCGTTCTCGATCCAATAAAGGGGTACTACAAGCAACCAATTGCTGGTTTGGATTTTGCCAGCCTGTACCCCAGTATAATGATCGCGGACAATTTGTGTTACAGTACATTCATTCCGGAAGACAAAGTCGCACTCTACAAAGACCGCAAAGACTTAGACATCTTCAATATAAAATGGGAATCGGTCGATGAAGATGAGAAAACCATCGAGTACAGTTTTCACTTCGTTCAGAACAAACAAGGCGTCCTACCGCGCATCCTTGAAAAACTCTGGAAGTCCCGAAAGCTCGCTAAGAAGGAGATGAAGAACGCAAAGGCCGTTGGAGATACCAATCTCGCCGATGTCTACAATGGCAAGCAGTTGGCCATCAAAGTCACGATGAATAGCGTATACGGTTTCACTGGAGCTACGAATGGCTATATGCCCATGAAGATTATCGCTAGCAGCGTTACGGCCAGAGGTCGCCAACTCATAGATCAGACAAAGAGTTTTTGCGAAACCAACTACGACTGCGAAGTTATATACGGTGACACCGATAGTTGCTATGTGAAGTTTAACGATGGCGACCCAAGTGACCCGAATTACATGAAGGACTACTTCAAACTTTGCGAAGATGCAGCACTGGCAGTCACAGCACAGTTCAAAAAACCAATCGAACTCGAGTTTGAGAAAGTCATGCAACCGACCTTGCTTTTTGCGAAGAAGCGATACGCATGTAGAGTATGGACCAACCCAGTCACTCCAGATTACATCGACTGTAAAGGTATCCAAGTGGTCAGACGCGACAGCTGCGAATACGTGAAACAGACATCGAAACGGATATTGGCAAAAATTATGGAGGCCGACGATATTCCTGGCGCAATCAGCGAAGCCGAAGACTGTGTCTCAGACCTCATGTATGGGAATGTGGAACCGAACTCTCTATTGCTAAGCAAGAGCCTCCGAACGGGATACAAATGTAGTCGCTGTCACAAGCTGGATTCTGGCGAAATTCCGACTGATGTCTGCCGGTGTCCAGAGGGTCCTAGAGTGAATCTACCACACGTGCAACTTGTCAATAAAATGAAGGCGCGCAATGCGGTTGACATTCCACAACCTGGTGACCGAGTTCCTTATTTTTTCACGAAAGGTGTTGGTCTTCAGGCACAACGTGTGGAAGACCCACTTTACATGAACAAAACAAACCCAGAAGGAAAGCTATGTCCCCTCGATGCCTTGTACTATTTGGATCACCAATTGAAAAAGCCAATTATTACTCTGCTGGAACTGGTTATGGAGGACACGAGTGTACTGTTTGAAAACGGACCATGTGGCGATACCATTGAGGAATTACAAGCGGAGCAGAAAGAAATGAATAAGGAATACAGAGCTGCACAACGCCAAGCCAAATTGGACCACATTTAAAATATAAATATATGTAAATGGACTGTGATAAAATTATCACCCGTGCTCTTAATTTAAGATATATAACAACAGTAATAACATTTTACATATTGTCTATTAATAATAAAAATAGTACAGTTGAACTCAATTTAATTTTACCAATTTGTTTAACATTATTAGATAATGTTGACAGGCCCTGGTGGCCATCAGCATCATTTGTAATACTAAACGTGTTGTCTCTTATTAATAAAAATAAAGTATCAGATAAAACAATTTATTTGATCTTCTCAATTTGTTTGTTAATAACTAGATTTTCAAATACTAATTTGGCATCTAATAGCAATAAAGACTATAGTTGCCATCCAATACCTACGTTCCCGTACCCCACGGAGGCTTCCGCGAAGGCGTACGGGAACGGGAACGTAGCCTCGCACAGTGATTATCAAATGAGAGATAAAATCTGCGATACAATTACATATTTATTATTATTCAAGTTTTTTGATTTAGATTATGCAATGTTATTTTTCGTTTTGTATCGAATGTTAGGAGTAATATTATTCTATTTTACAAAAAATAGCAAATGGTTAGTAATATTTTTTGATTTTGTTAAAGAATATTTTCTCTATGTCTTTGTTTTTGGAAATGATTATTCTTACATCCCCGCTTTTATCACAGGGAAAATATTATTCGAATATCAAAAACACGGTAGAAAAAGTCCCGATGAGGAATTAGAAATTACTAGACCCTGAACGTGTTCCGAATTATTTGACGGTCCCAATCAAATACATGTGCATGTAGCATACTATTACCAATTTTTAAATTATACCCATCATTACCAGCTACTGGGATAGTACAGGGAGTAAAGCCCTGACTTTGATAATATCCCTGTATGTCGCTTGCGTCAACTAAATATACACGAGAAATTCCATTGCTCAACTCTCCTATTTGGGGAGTATGCAATGGCGGGATTTCGATAAGTTCCCCCTGCATAAGTTCTGCTTCGTCGAAGTTTGGATCGAAGGTGCCTGCTTGCGTTGTGCTCTGAATATTTGGAGCTAATGTGAAGGCATACCTACTGTGCGTATTTACAATTTGTTTGCCCACATTTAGAAGATTTTGTCCGATTTTATGACTCCGGATAAAAGCACAGAGTCCGTCCACTCTGTAAAGTTTAGGAGCGGAGCATACAAGAATAGATAGACCCACTGGTCTATCATTATTAAGGGCGACCAAAAGAGACCCATGAATCATACTGGTACTTAGTGCGAGAGAAACCTCATCGTATGTCGCTTCATGAAACACGTTACCCTTGCAAGTACTGGTTTCATCCTGTTGCATTATAATTCGATGTATCTCGCTCACGATCTCTAGACTCTCATCGTAATGAACAAGGTTTTTGCTGGTAAGTTCACTTATATAGGCCTCTGACAGTTCTTTCGTAAAACCAGGTAGGGTCGCGTTTGCCATAATGGATCGAGGAGGGAACACCAATTTAATAGTATACTCCATGTTGGTCATTCTCTACATTTTTATTTTAAGTTAAATTTTGTAGTCTTAAGAAGATTAAAGTTAAACTTTAAATATAGAAGACAAACAACCATGGAAACCCAAGTCCGGAAGTTTCACAACGATGTCAAGAGTCAACTGCTGCGACAGTATGTCAAAAAGATAGAGCTGGTAAATCCTCCTCACGAAATCTCTCTAATGGATATTGCGTGTGGTCGTGGTGGAGACATGCATAAATGGAAACAAATGAAAATAGACAATGTCTTTGCCATTGACACTGATTTCTCTGCGCTGAATACAGCACGAGAACGCTACAACACCCTGAAGAGTAAAGGCCCATGTCCTCACATAGAGTTCACAAATGTGGACATGCTCTCCAAGGGAGCAGGTTTTTCAATTTTGTCGAAACTCAAGCGCACATATGGCTCGGGAAATTACCACCAATTTGACATTGTGACAATGCACTTTGCTCTGCAGTACTTTGTCGATACTCCCGAAGATCTTTCACATGTCATAGATATTGTAACTGATAGAATGTCACCCGGTGGTTACTTTATAGGCACAGCTCCCCGAAAAGAATCGATAGAGAGCCTTCTTGACAACCAGCAGAGTTACATATCGGACGTCATTGAAATTTCGAGAACAGGGGAGAACAATACTATCAACTTCAATGTGAATCTAGGAGACACAAGTTATTTTGATGAGTTCGGTGCTTCCGAAGAGTCCTTAGTCGATATAGAATTCTTCAAAAACGAATGTGGGAAACATGGTTTGGAAATGGTGAAGTTACACAACTTTTCGGAAATAAGCCCTCTCGATGAAAGTGAGTATAAAAAGTTTTCCGACCTATACTGTTTCTGGGTTTTTCACAAGCCCAAGCAATCCGCTTTTTTCCCTGTGACACCGGGGGTCAAATTGTCGGATCTCAGGATTCATAAAAACTGTATACCCCTAATTACAAAGCCCCACGAGGCAGTGAGGTTACAACGGACCATGAGGAAGAGACTCATGGATTCAAGAAATATGGTACTCGAGGATACTACTATTCTAGACGCTACGGCCTGTGTCGGGGGAGATGTTATAAGTTCGGCGAAGAATTTCAAACACGTGGTCGCTATTGAATCCGATATCGAACGGTACGAAATGCTTGTCCACAATGTCTCTACATTCAGACTGGAAAACGTTAAATGCATCAATGGAGACTCCCTCGATATCATCCCTGGTTATGCTAAAAACGTGAAGAACCTGGTAGTGTATTTTGACCCACCGTGGGGAAAGAATAATGCCCATATAATGATATCGGGCTACGAAATAATCCATATCGCGAGCATTATAAAAAGGAACATGAAGGTTCCCGTCTTCTTGAAACTCCCTCGAGATTACAGAGTACCAGAAAACATAAATGGCTCAAGAATCATTCAGACGGTCATTACCAGAAAAATCAAACTCGTTGAATTTTAATCGATACAAAAAATATAATCACCCTAATAAGATGGCAATCGGTCGGGAATACATACCAGGTATAGCGTTAGGTCTTTTTGTTGTTATAGTTATATGTTATATGTTTATTGTCACTACAGTAAAAGGGTCAGAAAAACAAGTTTTTACTCAACAAGAAAATTGGATATATGACTTTGTAGACAAGGCGTATATCATCGCACTACCACAAAGACGAAAGAGTGTTCTAAAAATACTCGGACAAGTCGGAATCGAACCTGCTGTTCATCCAGCATATCTGAAAAAATATATAGACAAACGGAAACTCATAGACGAAGGGTTCATTCTACCAGGCACCACTGTCACCGATGCTCGGATATCTTGCCACTACTCCCACATGCAAGTGCTGCAAGCTTTTCTTTCCTCCGGCGCAAAGACATGCCTCATTTTTGAAGACGATCTTCAAGTAAAATTCGATCAAGCCAAAACAAAAAAATATTTACAGGGAATGTGGGCAGATTTGCCCGAGACCTGGGACGTCATAAGCATCGGTAAATGTTATGACAGTTGTTCATCTGCAAATTCCACATCGAACCCTCTCATCGTTAAAGCCCCTTACGCACGCTGTCGTCATGCCTATATCGTTAACCGCATAGGCGCAAAAAAAATACTCAATATGGCCAAACCGATGCTTCATCTACCAGGTGACGAAATGATCGCCAATCTAGTGCGCCAGGGAAAATTACAGTACTACTCCTCCGCTACCAATCTGTTCGATCAAGACAGGCAGAAGTTTGGGTCGACTCTGAATAACGGGGACGGCAATATGCCCGAATGTACTCCACAGTAATATTGTGAACACTACATTTAGTAGATAAAAGCACGTTGGGTGCGATCGAGTATCCTTACCTTATCCCTGTCAAGGTATTCATTGAAAGGACTGCTGGGCTCAATGAAACCGTGCTGCTGAATGAACTTACGGCGAGGGGCAATACCATTTGATGTACAGGAATACACTCTCTCTGTACCTTGCTGTTATTTCCTAAGTTGGACCCGAATTTCCCGCGATTTTGCTTGAATAGAGAGGGTTTTGTTACGAAACCGTTTAGATGGTTCGAATCGATTATATTGGCCAACAAGTTGTCACCTGGGTAGGCGGTCATCGGGAGAGTCCCCTCTATAATCTTTCTGGCTCCCGCTCGTGAGACAATGTACGAATGTCTACATAACGGTCTCTTCGATTTATAAATGATATCCCCATGTTCGATATCTTTCGAACAGTCAGCCCAGCATCTCCCCAGATTTACGTACTCCCATTCTGTTGGAAGAGCTTCGAGTTCCGCGAAAGCCTTGTCAAATCGAGCCTGTAGTTCTTCCTTTGTATACGGTGTCATCAAATCGTCCTCAAAAATCAAGACGTATTTTGGACCGTCCTTTCTTCTCAAAAAATCACGTAAGACTTTCGTGTGACTTATATGACAAGCAATCCGACCATCGTTCAGACTACAGTTCTTTGTGATGTAATTGGCTTCAATCAGTTTGTTTCTTTCCTTCGATATTCTACTCTTGTGAAAGGCATTGTAAATATGTGGCTTGATACCCAGCCCACCAAGTGTCTCTTTGATTGAATCAAGTCTCTCCGGAAGTGCGATGACGTAGGATTCCAAATCATATTTTCGTAGCCAGTCAACTTCCGTTTCATAAACAAAAGTGTCATCCCCAATGGGGCGAGTTTTTTGTGTGAATCTAATTTTTACAGGAGATTTGTAAAGCCAAAGCCCAATCGCCACAAATAGAACGATAAAGACTGCACCGAATACTAGGAATTTATTATAACCCATTGCTCTTTTTATATTAAAAACATTATAATTATCGGTTTTAATATAAAAAGATAATACTATTTCACTTATTGAATAAAATGAAACTAAATATTTCCAATATCACTCTATTTTACACCAATTGGGCATTCGCTCTCCATTGTGTGCACTTTGCCGGCGTCATTCCGAGCACGCGTCTCATATCCACCAGCGTTGCACTGCTGGGAACGATAGTCACCTTGTATAACACGCTCGGCAACGCACAACACTCATTTCTATCCTCCGGGGTGGCCCACACTCTCCACCTTTTACCACCACTCTTTTTTTACTTCAAAAACGACGACTACCAACAACCAGAGACGAAGATGTTGTCATTGTCTGTAGGTACGTATTTGCTCTACATAACATTTGTCCGAAAAATGAACGTTTTGAAACTGTACAGTAATACATACATGTACCCATACCGTGGCACTTATAAATAGGAGAGCACAACCCCAGTGACATCTGTATTTAGTTTTGGCTCAATTATTTTTTTAACTATAATTCGTCTCCGCGCTTTTAAAAAAACAGCCAAATGGGTAACCACCTTCTCGCGTCTCCATTTCCAAAAATGCGAGTGAATAACATTTTTATATTCGGCAAATGAGTTTTCAGTTTCATCTGGTACCCGGTTTGTGAATGAAAGCAGTCTTCTTGTATGGATCCACAAACACATTTGACTCACAGCCACGGGATTATCTATTATATTTGACAGAATTTTCAAGAGAGTGAAATTCTTGGTGTTTTCTCTTTTGTTTTTGTGAGACAAGGACGTCATGCCACAATGAAAGCAAATGTTTCTATATATAAAAGGGCATTGTTCTAACAACTCGGGCGATATGATTCCCCTAAAAATATCTTCCTTTGAGATATTTTTGAAGGATTCCATTTCTATTTGTAAGACATATTCTTTTAATTACTAAGTTATTATCTCGGTTGTCGATTTGAGTAAATCTTCGTAAACTCGACACGTGTGTTTTTATCCCACCCTGGTGGGTGGGGGTTTTGTTGTTTTTTATTGTTTTTGGCTTGGTTTTTTCTTCATTCTTCGTCATCCGTCATCTTTGACGCCACTGCGTACGCCTTCAACTGAGCCTGGTAGACTTTCTTGGCGGCAGCAGCCTCGTCGTTCCACTCGGCCCGGTCGCTATCGTCGGGGTAATCTTGCTTCCACATCCGTCCGAGCTCCTTCATACCGGTCTTAGGGTCCTGCTTCTTCATCTCGCGGACAAACAAATTGTAGGCACTCGGGGGGCGCTTGGGAGCATCAGGGTCCTTTGTCTTCTTCACCTTCTTCGTAGGTTGAACAGTCAGCGTCGAAACCAAGTGCTCCAGGTTCTTGATCCTCGTCTCCAACTCTTTGATCTTGGCGGCGTCAGACATCGTGTAAGTAGTATAGAATATTAGGGGATGGAACAGTTTGTTCTTGTATTGTGTGTATTCGTGGCCACTATTCCCTCCCACAGATTCTAAGGCCTATTGATTGAGCAGTATTGCATGATCGAATTGACAGTTATTCGTATATCAATAGACCTTAGTAGTCCTCTAAACACCCAACGTTTAAAACTGCTGAACCATTAGGGCTTAGGCCATTATTGTACAAGCGTGTTTATACCCACCCTTGGGGGTGGGGGTTTTTGGGTTTATTTATTTTTTATGGGTTTCTCTTTTTCAGTATAATTCCAGCCACGACTTTCCTAAGAAATCGAGAACGTTGACCCAAGAATCGCTACAAATTTTCCGACCAGCTCTATCTTGCGCCTGCTCCAAGAATGTCCGAATATGCTGAATCATATGATTTTTACCCTTGTTCAAAGTGACTTTCTTTAGGTATCTCTTACAAAACGCCTTCAAAGATTTCAGGTCAAAAACTATCATTATGTCGTCAATATCGTAATTCTTGCGATGCATGCTCAGACTACTCATTAAGTCCCCAGAAGTACCAGAAGCATTCAAACCTTCTTTCTTTGCCAGTTGTTGGAGCATCCGATACGAAAGGAATGGAAATATAGGATTTGTAACATAGTCTAGACCGATACCCGATTGAATAGCTGCCGCAACATTTTTACGAACTTCGTTGTATTTTGCGTCAAAACTGCGATAATAATGAGGACATATATACCTGAATTCTCTTAAAAGTTTCCTCATAGAATAGCAGCGCCCACAATAACATGTCTTTGGGTGAAAATCGCTACCAACATCCCTACAAAAATCTTTGTATTCGGCCATCCACAACGGGAGTGCGCATGTATCCCTTCCGCCCCATTCGATTGTATGGTCGTTCACGTTAGAAATAAGATCTTTGACACGTTTCTCACACGAGAGGCGGCAGAACGGCGAACATCCTTTGTACCCAGGAGCAAAGTAATCCAACGGATTCGCCAGAACCATAAGTTTGTTTTTATCCATGGGATAACGAAATCCACCGAACAAATACTGTGGAGAACGACCGTCTACAGATAAACACAATTTTACATTATCGAAATCTTTTTTGTATGCCTCGGGAATGTCTCCATTATGACATATAGGAGAGTGATGCGTGATTGAAGTGTTGTTAACATTAGAAGTAGCCATTTGTATTAAAAGCTGTTTAATTACTTAACTATATTGTTTTCAATATTTTCCGTCTGGTAAAATTTAAATTAAGTACTATTTAAATATTGGACATGATCAATTGGGAATGTCCATGTTCGGTGTGAAAAAAGGTGTTGCGAAGGCACTTGCCTCACTAAACGCGGGCATCCAGGAGTTCTACCTCCACTGTGAATTCTCGAAGACCGACCTGACGGTTGTCCTCTGGGGACCAAGTGGACCGTCACAGGACGTTGACTTGGTGCCGTACGCTTCGGCGGCACTACTATCTCCCGCAGCCTCCATCAGACCGATTGCCGAGGACCTATCGCGATCAGCCCGCCTCCTCGTCAAGAAAGCCTCCGATGTGGTCCTCGCTGGGTCGATCACACAGAGAGATCTGGGCGCATTTCTGAAGCGTTTCGGTGTAGCCTTCCGCGCCGATCTCGAACACCAACGCCCCGCGCCCACCAAAATAGATTTCAAAAACATTTCACTGCCCCCCTTCGGCCGCAACGATTGGCAGGTCACAGAAGACGAAAAGTACTATTACCCCACGAAACTGATGTACGGGGCTGGTGATTTGGAGCTCACGAAGTTTCTCGGCAAGGGGGGTTATGGGATAGTGTTGGAATACAGAGGCACCGATGGAGCAAATATCGCTCTCAAAATTATGCGCGCTGAATCTGTCTGTTTCGATACAGGTGTCCTGACGAACAACACCCACTGTGAGTGCATCATTGAGCAAGCATGCTTGGATGGAGATAAACGGACATCTCAGAAGTACGTGCTGATGGAGACAGCGGTCGGCGATCTGTACAGCATTCGCGAGGAGATGCAGGAGAATAGGACTACGGGGCTGAGATTTTCCCAGACGACACTAGAACCCGATATGATTATCAAGGTGAAATGCATAATGAACATCTGTAAAGCACTTGTCATCCTCGAGAATAATGCGAAGGCTTACACCGACATGAAGCCCCGGAACGTTCTGTACACGAAAAAGCCTGTAGGTTTGTTCAAGAACGAGATTGTCGCGAAACTCGGCGACCTGGACGGCGCGTGCCACAACGGCGCGGAAGAGACGATATTCGCACGCGAAGAATCGGCAACTTACCCTGCACCCGAGTTGTGGGGCTCCGAGGGCACCATAAGCTTCGCCGAGGTCCCCTGCAAGAAGGAGTACAACTCATGGGGCGTGGGGGTTATTCTCATAAGCTTCATCGAGCCCAAGCTCCTCGATTCACTCGAGTGGTCCAATGTGGGAAACCGCGACTGGCATATGGAGAGTAAGCACGGCATGAGGGTATTAGAAAGCTGCGCCCAAGCTATAGTTGCGAACCTCCTATTGATGGGCAGACGCGACGTGCAGACGCTGCAGAGCATTTTCACATTCGATCCCAAATTACGCCCGAGTTTGTCGGAGTTCCGTGCGATTTTGTCGAAGTATTTGGTCAAGTTGAGACAAGAAGTAATGGAGGGCTTATTCGACGCGGACTAAGGAGTACCGCACAACACCAAACCACATTTGAAGACGCTGAGGGAAGCTCTGACGCTGGAGACATCCACAGCTGCGCTGCTGCCCCAAGAGCGCACCAGGTCGACTGCGTGTTGGTCCCAAATATGGGCTTACGGTTGTATGCCTCAACGTTGTTGTGAACTTCGTAATTTTTATATATACTACATACATAACAATGTTGTTAGTATTTGTAATACTGATTATATTTGTATTAATGTTGGCTTCACGTCGTCGAAGGAGGGGGTTTACAGCTTTCCTTCCGCCAATCGACGATACGTTTGTCTATAATTACAACACGGATTGGGTGAAAAAATATGACATGGAGACATATGTAATTGCATTACCCGAAAGACTCGAGTACATTAAGCAGACGCTCGCTGACTTAGGCATTAAGCCCCATATCTACAATGCCTTCCTGAAAAGTAGAATTCCTGAAGAAAGGGGTAAACTAGTCGACGCGGGTTACATAACGGAGGATAGTGCGCTAAAACCCGGTGAAATCGCTTGTCATGTGAGTCACATCCAAGTGCTTCGGGATTTTTTGGCGAATGGGAAAGAATACGCACTCATATTTGAAGATGATATGATGTCCCCCAATAATCAGGAAGACCTAGAGGATATATTCGCTAGAGTCTTCGCGGAATTGGAGGAGCTTCGAACAAAATGGGAATATCTCAATATGGGAAGATGCTGGGCCGATTGTACTAAAGAAAGAGCATTTGGAAAGTTGATTTACAAGACACCAAATGCGTTATGTAGACATTCTTACATCGTCTCTCGTAGTGGGGCGAAGAAACTAATCGAGGGTACACTTCCAATGCACAATGAGGCCAGCGACATAATGGTGGCCAAAATGATTGATTCTAACAATCTCAATGGTTTTTCTACGAAACCGGCACTATTTAGTCAAAATCGAACCAAATTCGGGACCAATCTTGGCAACTGGGGTCCACTCTGGGAGTGTAAACCACCACTTTTTAAAGAGATTGGTACTATTTTAAAAGGACGACTATAGTAGAAAATGTCTTGGCTGCCCCGTAGTTTCTTAAACAAGTAGTTCAAAACGACATCCTTCACCGAAGGGAATCGTTTCAAGCTAAGCCACAACACGGGATCGAACCATGGACCTTACGCTTACTAAGCGCATGCTCTACCAACTGAGCTATGGTGGCACTCTCTCTACCTAGTGGGCTCGAACCACTGACCTACAGATTAACAGTCTGTCGCTCTACCAACTGAGCTAAGGCAGACCCGCAACGCGAGGCACATACCCGAGGTATGCTGCTTATACACAAGACAATTTAGACGGGTTTTGAACGCGCTTATGCGTGCAGGATAAATTCCCTTAAAACATTTTGTTTGGAAACCATGGCTTCTGTGTGCTCATGATCCATATTCCGAATGCGATTCTCGTAAGCATGTCTCATGAACTCAAGGAGTTGGTCAAAGTTTGGCTCACCCCACTCCATTCCCTTTTTGAAGAGGAAATCGTCCTTTTCTAGCTGGCGAAGACCACATTCAATGGTGTACGGTGTTTTTATATATTCGGGTGCCCCTCCGTAATTCGTTATAATCACAGGTTTACCCCGTATTGCTGCTTCCACAGCTCCCATACCGACACCTTCGGAATTTGAAAAGTTTACGTAACAATCGCATGTGTTGTGGAGATTATCCATCTCTTCGTCAGATAACATTTCATTTATCACTTCGACACCTGGGATCTGGATGCGCACTTCTTGTTGACATGTTGCTTTCACAACGAGTCGTGCGCTTGGTTCATTCAATTCTGTAAAAGCGCGAAGAATGTGTCTAAACTTCTTTCGTGGATCCATGACGTTTCCTATATGATAAAATGTGTAGGGTTTTTCAGGAGGCAATGGAATATACGCATGAATAACATTAAACTCATTTTGAGGAAACTGTCTAGACAAAACCTTCTTGCAAAATTCACTCGGCACTGCTATTTTTCGAAATTCTTTGGCGATAAGTCCATAGTTCTCATGCACTGTCTCAGTTTCGCAAACTGTCATACAAGCTAATTTTTTAACCCTCGATTTCGCATACTTGATATATTCGATCTGTTCCGTGGTCGGAATCACGAAAATTAGACCCGTGTCCGTTTCTGGTAATTCATGCCCAATTTCGTGGTAAGTACCTTCGGACCCAAAAAGCTTTGAGTATTTCATAGCATGTTGACCTATTCCCGTTTTTAACTGAGGACCGATAATAATCATTTTGTATAAATTGATTTCATTTCTATTTGTAAGACATATTCTTTTAATTACGTTCAATACGTGTTTTTATACCCACCGAAGTGGGGTTGTTTGTTTTTGTTTTGTTTGTTTTTCTTTTACTGAGCAGCAATCACTTTCTTGATGTGCTTGCAGTAGTTTCCAGAGACTGGCTTACCGATACGGTAGTAGAAATGGGCGCAGTTGCATTCCCATTTTCCGCCGGGATGGTTCAGAACCGAGTAGGTTTCTCCGTTAGAACCACTGGTGAAGTACTCCTTGTCTCCGTTAGAGTCAGCTGCGTTGGTGTAGTCCGAAGAGTCCGAATCCGAATCCGAAGAGTCAGCTGCTTGGGTCGTTAGAGTTTGAGTTCCCGACTTCCCCAGCATCTGGTTGATCAGAGTATTCCCCAGTGCGGCGCGAAGCTTGTCGTTCTCAGCCTTCAAGAGTTCAATCTGCTTCGTAGGGTTCATTGTGGAGTAGTAGTAGTAGTAGTTCGCAGTAGTAGTAGTAGTTCTTTTCTGCTAAATATGCCTTAAGAACCTAAGGTCTATTGAAAATGGCAAAAAATGTGTGCTATGTGCGGCTCACTTGGCTTTCAGTAGGGCATGTACAAAGTCTCTTTTCTGATGACCAGCGACAGTAATTTTAAGCTTGGTACATTCGCTTTGTAATGTAGCAAGATTAAGACTCCAGGTCTTTTCCACGTATTCTGGTATCTGGTCGTCCTCAACGAGAGCACTGACAAAGTCGCTTTTTTTCCATCTTCTCAATCCGACGATGTCTCTATCCTCGCATTCTGCCACCAAATCCTTTTTTAACTGCTCATTATACTTTTCTTCATTATTTGGGTCTATGGGTCCCTCTATATCGAAGCGGAGCAACTCCGAATGTATCTCGTCTCTGGTACATTTTCCGACGGACCGTACTTCTCTACGGACCACACCGTCGTTGTGACTCCAGTAATATATTCTTTTAATATCCTTTATGCGGCACCAATCTATCAGACTTGGTGTGTCTTTGTTAGGAACGGCTCTATTACAATTACAATACGTGTCCCCATCATCGGAACCCAGGTATTTGTCCTTGAGTTTTGGGGGGAGATGTTTCTTCATACATTCTGCTACTGCATGAGTGTTCAGGTTACCGAGACATGAGAGTTTAAGAATCAGAGCATCAAGATCTTCATTTGAGATTACACTCATTTTTCACGTTTACTTCCTCTGTGACCAACCCTAAGCTCAAATATATTGCAAATTTAAAAATCGTCTGAAAACTCCAACTCATCACACGCAGCCAAATTACCACTACTCGCTTTTCTATACTCGGTTACTCTTTTCTCAAAAAAATTCGTCTTCCCTTCTAGACCGATAGTATCCATAAACGGGAATGGGTTCCCGGTTTTGTATAAACGATTGACTCCCAATTGTTCCAGAAGTCGGTCAGCCACAAACTGTATGTACTGTTTCATAAGCCCGGTGTTCATCCCAATGAGGTCGCATGAGATACTCTCATTAATGAATTCGCACTCTATCTCAACTGCTTCCGAAACTATACAGTGGAGTTCCTCCTCCGAAAGTTTGGTGTACTCCAGGTGGGAGTAGAGAGCGATAGCAAATTCAGTATGCATGCTTTCGTCGCGTGCGATAAGTTCGTTGCTCGTACCCAGTGTCTTATTCAGTAAATTACGAGTCTTGAACCAAAATATTGCGCAAAATGAGCCACTAAAAAAGATTCCCTCGACTACGGCGAAGGCAATCAATCTATGACTAAAAGTTTTGGTTTTTGGGTCCATCCATTTCAACGCCCAGTTTGTCTTTTTGGCAACACACGGAATGCTTTCGATAGCGGTAAATAATTTGTTTTTAGTGTCGGGGTCCTTACAGTAGGTGTCTATCAGCAAACTATACACTTCCCCATGGATGCTTTCTATTGCTCCCTGGAGAGCATAGAAACTACGAGCCTCGCTGATTTTCACTTCGGTCATGAAATTACCAAGGAGGTTTTCTAGAACAACTCCGTCGCTGCCTGCAAAAAAAGCAAGAATGTGTAAAATAAAATTCTTTTCTGGTTCGGCAAGTTTTTCCCAGTCGTCAATGTCTGAAGAGAAATCAATTTCACCAGCTGTCCAAAACGAGGCTTCGGCCTTTTTGTAGAGATCCCATAGGTCGGGGTACTCAATAGGGTACGTTGTGAACCGTTTGCTCGAATCGCTCAAAATTGGTTCAATTTCCGACATACTTCTTATTTAATATTAATAGAGTTTTTTTTTTAAATCTTATTTATTTATTTTCGAAACGGTATTTTTCCCATCGAAGGTCCCATACCTGGTCTCATACCCCTCTTCTTCTTCCCTAGTTTGCCTATTTTAGTCAAAACCTTGTGAATCGCGTTCCGCGCTGGTATGGGGACCATTAGGGTTGAAAATCGAATCACCAATGTCCCTATTATATAACCAAGAACGTACCCCTGTAATTTATTTTTCTCACGCACCGTCTTGTAGCTCTGTGATGTTGTGTCTACTCCCTTCTCGGTCGCTAGTTTTTCAAGACCATCGTTGTAAGTTTTTGAAAACGCTTTGGCGACGAGCATTGGGATAAAAAAATACGCACACACGATGAATATATTTACGAAAAACTCCGTAGTCGGTGTTGATATCATACTCTGTACTTTATTGTTTATAATGTTCAGTCCAGGCAGCGTGACTACTACAGCTAGAGCGATAAGATACATTATAGTGTATGCTATATTGATAGTCAAAAACGTTTCCCAATTTGAAAAGTATGCCGTTTTTCCAAAATCCGCGTTTTGTGGCAGCTGTAGTGCTGATTTAACGAAAGTCTTAGCCTCGGGTAGTGTAAACATGAGGACTGTGGCTATAAGTGCTAGAAGCATCGCAAACATATTGTAAAAAGCCTTCTGCATTACCAGAACGGCGAAGAAACCCATTGTTATTCCAGCGGTGCGCAAGTATTTCTTGAACCCCTTTGTGGGTTCGTCGTGAAAATTGTCGGTGATGAAGGATTCGAAGTTCCTGTAAAAGGCTAAAGGAAACAACGTAAAGAGCATAAAGTTTTTCAGAGAAATTAGGACTTCCCACGGATACGACCATGTCATCTTGCCGAACCAAATGGACGCACTCGGTGGCTGGAGAGGAACAAGAGGTAGTATGAATACCTGTACCACAATAAAACTGAGTAGGAACAATATTGCCATATTCGTTGCATTCTTCTGGTTAGTAAAGTTTTCGAAAAACCTCCATCCTCTGAATAATTCCGGGTCAATTGCCATTCCAGTCATTTCTTCCCACCAATCTCTCCATTCTTTGTCATGGATGAAATAGAGCATCAGAACTATAGAACCTACAAGACCTACAAACATCTTTTACTAGACTACAAAGATATTTTTATTGTAGTTAAAAACTATTTAAAACTTAGAAGGTAACAAGAACAACAAAATGGCCACTTACGCTCTACTCATTGGTTGTAACTACACTGGTACCAAACATGAACTAAAAGGATGTGACAAAGATATAAGTGACATTCGAGATTTCTTGATGGAGAGGGGGTATGCTGAAGGTCCAGACAATCGCATGGTTGTGTTGAACGATCCTAAATACGTTACTGTTATTGAGGAAATAGAAAAACTGGTAAACTATGTGAATGCCGAAGACGAACCGGTGGATGTTTTTTTTCAGTATTCGGGACACGGGTCGAAGGTACTAGACAAAGACGAAACAGACCTCAAGGATGAATGTTTGGTTTCGACAGACCTGAAACTCATCACGGATGACTACCTAAAGAGTCAGTTCTCTAAACTGCCAAGCACGACTCGAATGTTCTGTCTAATAGACGCTTGTCATAGCGGAAGTTCTCTGGATCTGGATTTTAATTGTAATTCCGACCACGAGGGGGAACTAGTTGCGACCATTGATCCAACTATATTTATGCTCAGTGGGTGCCGCGATGCGGGGTACAGCCAAACCATCAAATCCGGTACGATAAAATTGAATTTGTGGGGCGGAGCGATGACTTCTGGTTTTTTGGCTGTAACGAAGCATATGGAGAAACATCATATAGAATTGAACATGTCTCAATTGCTTGATTTCGTACGGATAAGTACGTGCTGTGTCCCGCAAGTTCCACAACTTACGAGTAGTTGCTGCAACTTCACCGATCACTATATTTCATGTGAGAAGGACTCTTTCGCTATATACAATGATGATGATATATGCGAAGAGTCAGACCCCTCCAATATTGCGAGTCGAGTATTAAATTTTATTGACAAGCTCTTCAAGAGCCTAATTATGAATGTAGGGGCCGTCAAGTCACACTCTATGTAGTAGATGCATTTAAACAAATTTTCGAACTACCATACATTTATGACATCTTGGGAGAATTTATCCCATTTTAGAACAACCGGGTTTTCCGTACATAGCATTTGGCACTGTACTATAAAACTTCGACCCGTTGGGTCCGATGAAATTACTATATAATTACTCCCTTGCCAGTTGAATTTGGCTCCGATATACCTCTCCATCAATGCCCTTTCTACACACGGCTCCATAATAGTCTTTGGCTACTACCATTATTTAAATCCAACACCGTGGACGCAAGTATACTGCTAGTTCGTCCCACGCGCGCCATTTACCCACACTCGAATGGACATTATTTATTCAATAATAGACATTATTTATTAATAATAAATAAATAATGTTTTAATATTTAGGCTTTTATATTTTAATTAGGCGGAGCACGTTAAGCACTCACCCTTTTCTTGATCTTTGAGTTCCTTGCGCAGTCTTTCTTCTGTCTGAGGCGCCAGAGTAAAATTCTGACTGGCAGATGCAGGTTTGCTGCGAACGTAGTAGCTTCCCGTTTTTAGACCCTTTTTCCAACCGTAAAAATGCATACTGGACAACTGGTTTGAAGTTGGGTTTTCAAAAAACACGTTCATACTTTGACTCTGGCAAACATAGGGACCGCGACTCACTGCAAGATCGATTATGGTCTTCTGCTTTATTTCCCAAGCCGTTTTGAACAAATCCTTGATATGCTGCGGAATTTCCGATATGTGTTGTACAGAACCTTTGAAAAACATCAGTTTATCTTTTATATCTTGAGACCAAATTCCCATATCGGTCAGCATGCTGACAAGATGTTTGTTGATTACGATAAACTCTCCGGCCAAAGTCCGACGAAGGTACAAATTGCTGGTGAAGGGCTCAATACATTCATTGTTCCCAAGAATTTGACTTGTGCTTGCAGTTGGCATTGGAGCCACAAGCAAACTGTTACGCAGCCCAAACGTGATCATTCGAGTCCGAAGACTTTCCCAATCCAAATCATCACACACTGGCGAAACCCCCCAGAGGTCAAACTGAAATTTGCCTTCGCTAGTCGGGCTTCCCTTGAAAGTCTCATACGGACCTAGTTCCTCCGCTATCTCAACGCTCGTCTTTACGGCTGCATAATATATGTTCTCGAAGATACGCGTGTTCAGGTCCTGTGCTTCCTGGCTTTCGAATGTAAGCCCCATTTTAACGAAAACATCAGCAAGACCCTGAACTCCCAAACCAATTGGGCGGTGGCGCAAATTGCTGACTTTCGTTTCCGGAAGTGGATAGAATGTCCGGTCAATGACTTTATTGAGATTCCTGGTCATTACGGAAACCACCTCACGGAGTTTCTTGTAGTCGAAGACTTGTGTTTCCACAAACATTGGAAGAGAAATACTCGCAAGGTTGCATACGGCGTACTCTTTGCTATCCGAGTACTCTAGAATTTCACAGCACAGGTTGCTTGATTTTATGACCCCGATGTTCTTCTGATTGGTCTTGTGGTTGACCGAATCTTTGTATAGCATGTATGGACCACCTGTTTCTCCCTGGGAGTGAAGAATAGCCTTCCATACATCTCTGGCTGGGACCTGCTTGCTATACTTTCCTTCCGATTCGTAGCGATTGTACAGTTCTACATATTCTTTGCCATAGCAATCCGAAAGACCAGGACACCGGTCCGAATCGAATAAGGACCAAGTTTCTTGGCTCTTCACTCGTTCCATAAAAAGATCAGAAATCCACAACCCGTAGAACAAATCTCGGGCTCTGGCTTCTTCGTTACCGTGTGGCTTCTTCGCATCTAAAAACTCGAAAATATCAGGGTGATGCGGCTCTATGTATATCGCAAAGCTCCCGTTACGCTTACCGCCTTGGTTGATATGTCTGCACGTCGAATTAAATGTACGGAGAAGGGGCACCAGTCCAGCAGTTGTACCGCCAGTAGAGCGGATGTACGCACCCTTGGAACGCACCTCGTGCGCATGAATCCCAATACCACCGGCATATTTACTTATAATCGCACTGTCCGAAAGACACTTGTACATACCCTTCACTGAATCTTCCATGCCTAAGAGAAAACAACTACTGAGCTGGGGGAATCTAGTTCCAGAGTTAAACAACGTTGGCGTAGCATGAATGAAATACTTCTGCGACATGAGATTGTATGTCTCTACGGTGCCTTTCCAATCGCTGCCGTGGATTCCAATAGAAACCCGGAGAAACATGTACTGAGGACGTTCGATAACTTTGTCGCCGACCTTGAGAAGATAGGACCTCTGAAGCGTTTTGAATCCAAAACAGTCCAGAAGAAAATCTCTCTCGTGACAAACGAGATTGTCATAATTCTCAGAATTGTTACTGACAAGTTCAAATAACTCATCACTTACCAATGGTGAAATATCTCCATTGGTATCCCTATTGCTGTAGAGTTCTTTTACCACTTGGGAAAAACTACTGTTTGTATCTTTATGGTGTGAATCTATTGCTATTCTGTTAGCAAGCGTTGAATAGTCCTGGTGGATTAGAGATTTTTGAAGACAGATGTCGACAGATAGTTCGTCTAAGTCCCGGGTTTCTATTCCGTCATAAATTCGATGAACGACCTCCCGAGTTATATCAATTGGATCTATGGTACCCAGATCACTCGAAAAATGCGCGATTCTTTCCGAAATCTTATCAAACTCCATTGTCTCGCATACACCACTTCTAGTAAGAACCTTCATATTTGGGTTTTTATTCTTCTTTGAATTATATTGTTATTTCACTTTAAATGAATATTAAAAAATGAGTAGCGAGTTTGATTTGGAACAAGCAGAGCAAAAACGAACCAACTATCATCACCCAGTTTCCCATCTGTACCGAAGACTTTACCAAGGGTCAGAGTGTTATTGAGTTATTAACAGAAACTGCATTATTATTCTCCGACTTTTTGACGGAGGGTTGGCATCTACGGCGTGTCCATCACCAACGAGACTCTTGAATATTGAGTTTCCGTCCTGGTCTCTTATATTGACGTGTAGTTGAGTGATGGTACATGCTTTAATTTCTGAAACGAAAACTGAGGTTTTCCCTAGATGGCCTAAAACAAATGGTCTGTAATCTATGGGCTGAAGAACGCCTTCTATCTTACTTACATTGTTCGTTTCGAGTGCTATGTTGAAACGATGATGCATTTCGGTGCTATGGACTTTCCCGTCGCTGTTGTATTGACCTGCCGATTGGCGAATCTGGAATTCTGGGATATCCACGCTAAAATATCGAATCATGTCTTTTGAATTATCATCATCGAACCTAGCGTTTATATTTTCATTAATTTTGTAACCACCTATATGAATACTGTTAAGATAAACTTCTGTCGTCTCTGTAAGATTTATCGGTTCACTCAATTTACACACGAAACTACACTCTTCGTCGCCAATTGTAGAAGTGAAAGCGTCTTTCGAATCTATAGTTATGTTCGTCGTTTCGTAAGTCGAGCGAAAATGCGTGCTCATGGATTTCTGCATTGGTTGGGTTATTGTTATTTATCAATTTTATTATTTTCCGGTCTCTACCGCCTTGAGAATTTTAGTGACTCGTTGTAAGGTTGGACCACATACATCTACGGCTTTGCAAATGTCGCCTTTACTTGGTGTCTTCAACTTCAGTTCCATAACAACCACCCATGCGATTATACCAGCCACCCTGGACTTTGGAGCTATAGAACTCAATTCGTCATCATGCTTATTATACAATTCTTTGCACCTCTTCTCAACTTTGAAGGGCAGACCCAGGTTGTTACAATGCCTACCAAATTTGGAATCCTCTTCAAGTTCGTGGTTTAAGATATATTCTTTTGCAGTACCAGTGATAATATCCTTAAAATGCTTGTGCCCCTTCGTCACAATCTTCGGATCTATATTGAAGGCCCTCGCTATTTCAATATTGTCACGCGGAAACCCATTCAAGGCACAACTGTACTTCATACAATTTGCTATAAGCCCCATTCTCACTGCCGCCCGCGTGACTATATCCTGCAGTGTTATACAATACCATATATCCAGAGCTTCCGACAAATACTTTTCCCCCAGGTGTATGCATGCCTGCTTGAATAGAGTTGTCGTCTGGTAAAACGCTTTTTGCTTGTGCGGTATATAGCGCACATTAAGTTTCGTCATGTCATATTTCATGGTCTGGCCATTCTTAGTGACAAATGTTCGGGTAAAACCTTTCGGGAACTGCGGTGGAAGTCCCTTGTCATACGGATTATTAGGATCAATAGATGATGAACAACGAATATTGGAAGTCTTCTTGCAACCAAATGTATCGGTATATATATTCCAATCCTGCTCAACCCTGTTGTCTTCACTGAAGACATGCCCACAATCGTCACAGATTATAGTTTTCATTCCATCATCTAGTTTTACTCCTTCCTTCGAAGTTTTCCCACAAACACACTTGAAAACCTCAACCTCTTTCAAAGACTTGTTTATTTTAGATGCTTTCTCCATTTCATTAAATAACATTCGGACATACTCGGGATCAGTCATATTCGTGTGTTGCTATTTAATAAAATGTTACTAATCAGTATAAGGTCATATATTATAAATACTTTTTTATCTTTAAATATTTTTCGGAATAATGAAAATGGTTTAAAATTAAAAGTCTCTTTTTTTAAAGCATCTATTAATAATGTTGACTTCGGATGAAATGAAGCAAATTATCGCAATTGTCGGGGAGATAAGGGCTTCGATCAGCAGAGGTGAGTTCCAGGAGTCAGAATTCGAAGCGTTCAGAACGAAGCATCCGAAAATTTACAATACGGCCGTCTCAGACTCAGAAGCGCTTTCCAAACTTCTTGCTATACAAAATATTATCAAAGAGAAGGAGAGTGGTCTCACACAATATAATGCAAGCATAAAATTCGGAGAGACCCTGGCCAAGGCTTACTTTCCCAATGCTCGTTAGACGTATGCTTTTCCGAAGTCTTTCAATTTTTTCTGTAGGTCCTTGGCTTTTAAAATGAATTTACCGTCTCTTTTGAAAAGTTTAGTAAGAGAGTCAACAGATGGTTTACGATTGTTCTTACCGTATTTTTTGAGGCCCTCAACTGGGTGTTTATACATATAGTAATATGATATGGTTATAAGTTTGACAGAGTCAGAAGGAAGGTTCCACATGTCTTTCACGTATGTCAATATATTGTTCATGTCATTTGGATGATCACACCTTTTAGCATCAATAAATATATCTACAGTGTTTTTTTCCTGCCGCGGTAATATGACACGAATTTTTTCAACAGTGTCGCTGTGAGTATTCAGAAGTTTACGAGCGTTTAACAAATGCGTTTTCTCGCATCCGAACATCCTATGTAAGTCTTTGTCGTGTAGTTCAGATAAAAGATGGCCGTTTGCTAATGCATAATACGAGGTTATGACAGCCAACAATCCCTTCTTAGGGAGACCTATTGTATTATGACCCGTACTCTCAATCAGGTCTAAAAAAGTGATCACAACCCCGTTACGAAGATCATCTGGGCGGATGAACTTTCCTCTGCTCAAACAATCTTCTACTTCGTCAAGTAGAAACTTTTGCCTCTCCATCGCCTTCTCATTCTCCGTCATCTTTTTCCCACCTCCCTCCTTCAAAGCATCTCGTTGTCTCTTGGCGGCTTTGAGAGCATTGTTTGCCTGTATAGCAAGATCAGTTAACTGTTGATCGTTACCAGCAACGTTAATCATTTGATTATGACTCGCTCCCCAAGTGCCACCCAATTCGTCTGGACGCATGAAATCCAGGCCATACAAATTTGCGCGGTGTATTTGTACGAGTCGTTTCTGTTCTACTCCACACACATTGCAAACGAAGACATTCTCGTTTCCCAGCCATCTGAAATCTGTAGCTACACCCTTAGTATTGGTCACACATTTAACATTTTCGCACCTCTGGACCTCCGCCTTACGAGTATCGGCAAATACACCATTCCAGTGATCGTCCCTTTCCTCGGGAGTATAACTCAAAAACTGCGGTTCATTAAAATACTTTTTTCGAATGCAGCGCAGAAGATCTTCTCTGGGATCATATTTTGGAATGCCTTTTTGTATCTCCTCTACACGCTTCAATATAAGATGTTTGTTGAAAGCTATATTCGCTTCCCGTGACATTTAATTATAGAAATTATTATAATATCTAATATTAAATGTCTGAACTATTCCAGGAATCACGAGCGTTCACAAACTTGTGTAACAGAGATTTCACGGAGGGTCAACAACTCAGCCTGTTTCAATTCGCATTCGGTGCCTCTTTCAAAGGCTCCGATGTGGCCCACAAGACTAAAGTGCGTGACCTTCTGTCCAGGCACTGTAAATCACCCGATGCGGTCAAAGAAAATTTGAATGTTTCAGACCTATTTGCGTGGATTCATAGCGATAACCGTAAAGGTGAGACGGTTACAAAGGCTTGGGACCGCGATGCATCGGTCACACATAAAAAAATGAATCAGTTCTGGGTTAATTGGTTCGGGAATTTTAAAAGTTCAGCGGCCTATAGGAAATTCGAGGAAGATGCAATTCGTGATGAGCAGGCTACTGATATAGTACAACAAAGGGAAATCGTTAAATGGTGGGTTTGTAGTCGGAACCATTTCTGTTACTGGAGAACCATGTTCTTCCAGTGTAATTCCAGTTTTCAGATTGTAGGTGGCCTAACTCCATCGCATTGTCCTTTTGTAACGAAAGGACCTTTCCTCGATTTTGAAAAAAGCCAAACTCTAGCAGAGTGGTCTGAAGGTTCCGGCGCGACGGCCGCGCTCTATAAAGATGAACTGGACAATTTCGAACAAAAAGAGAAGAGGAAATTCGACGAGCGCAAGAATGCCGACAAGGATGGGTTGAAGCAACAACAAAATAAAATGAACACCTTTCTATCAACCGCTATGGAAAAGTACTTAGTGTCTTCTTTTGGCTTAAATGCGAAACCCAAAGCCAAGTCCAAGCCTAAGCCCAAAGCCAAGCCCAAAGCCAAGCCCAAGACTAAGCCCAAAGCCAAGCCCAAGGCTAAGCCCAAGGCTAAGCCCAAAGCCAAACCCAAAGCCAAGAAGAAACCGAAGGTTTAGTCTTTCTTTTGCAGGTCACCCAGTCGTTTTTGGATGGCTTCATCTTGCTTCTTCAAAATATCTTGTAGAATCAGATTCTGTTCACCGAGTCTCTCCATAATGTAGAGATAGTAGACAAGCTTCATAGATTATTTATATTACGCGTATAATAAACTATAAAGTTTACAAACTTTAATCACTTGTACATCTTATTTATCCAAATTAAATTTTTGTCCGTGTCGCCATATATCCTAGCTATATAGTAAAGATCTGTTTTACATCCACTTGGTAAATACTTTCTACGTGCCACATTGAATCTGTTTGAATTTATGACGGTCTGATTTTTTCTACTTATCAATTTGCTTGGTCTGTATTTTCTGGAAATTTTCGAACATTTTGCCAAAGCAGATAGAGTTGTACCATGCGTTAGAAAGTCGTCACTGCTGTAATCTATGCCTTGGATGTCAAAACTACTGAATATATCAGGAATCTCTACGAACGTGTCATCTTTGGGTATCCAACTCAAATAGTTTTCGTAGAGTAAAAACAAACTGTTATATTTGTCAGACTCCACCATATTACAACAAACACTATTGAATTTACCAGTAGATTTATAAATACTAAGCACTTTTTCCAAACACGAAATGGTGTCTAACGATGGATCCCTCAGCATCCCTCTCTCACTTTTATCTACAGTCACTTCTCCATCAAGACTCATTTGCTGCAATAGACCCCTTATATCACTAGAATGGTTTGCACAGATTTCTCTGGTCTCTTTGCTTTTGTTTTTTTGGTCCATAACGCCATTCAAAAACGAACTGAAGTTACGAAACGATGGTTTATCTAGTTTGATGACTACCGAAAAGCGATCCTTCTGTTGCCTGAAACACTCCAAATCTGTTGTTGCAATAACGAGAACGTGCGGCTTTTTGAAAAATCCCTTCGAAAACCCCCATGAATCCACATTGTCTACATACATTACTGGTCTTTTTGAAACACAACCTTTGAAATAATCTTCGACTGTGTATGGTGTATCCAAACCATTTTTAATATCCTCGATTTTACTCATGGACTGACCGTCGCATACTACAGCGTATCTTGTACTTTGGAATTCCTCCTGCAAAAGCCTCAACATGGTACTTTTGCCACATCCGGTTTCACCATATATCAAACATGAGACCGTTCTCTCCGAACGAATAAGTTCTTTCAGTTGTGCAATCTGCGGTTTGTTGTCGTAGAAATCATCTAGCTTTGTCACATTCATCTAAAACGTTTCTTCCAGTATGATAAAAATATTATTTAATCTTAAATGGATAAACTTAAAGAACTCATGAAAAAACAGACAGACGAAAGTTTGGTAGACTACAAACAGGACGCAATTGTTGACTTGGGGACTGGCTCATTCGTAAGGGGCATTATTAGCACTGTAATGAAGGAACTCTACGCCCTCTGGCTGATTCCACTGATAATAATAATCCTTTTCCTGATTCTACATACGGTTGAACTGGTGGGTCTGATTCAATTACTCCAGGGTAAAAATACGGTATTAAAAAACTTAGTAACTTAGTAAAACTTACAGAATGGAAACAAACTTTAAGGACAGCTATAATCGTAAATACCAATACAATCGCTTAAAGAGCGGGATCATCTTCGTCGCCATCGCTAGTTACAGGGATACGAGATGTCTACAAACTGTAAAAAATCTCTTCGAAATGGCAGACAAACCCCACAAACTCATTATAGGCATTTGTCAGCAAAATGACAGTAACGACCCAGATTGTGGAATGATCCCAAAAGATCGCCTATGTCAAGTCAAAATCATGAGGCTCACTCATAACCAAGCCAAGGGACCAACGTGGGCGAGATATCTCTCCAGTCACCTATGGGATGGCGAAGAGTTCTACCTTCAGGTAGATGCCCACATGAATTTTATCCAGGGGTGGGACACCTCTCTCAAAGAAATGAGAAACATGCTAGGTGTCAGAAAGAACATCATAACATTCTATCCACCACCCGATACGACCACCACCGACCTCAATTCTGTCACCGTTCTTACGTCCAGTGCCACTATAAACGCCAAGGGGGAAATGATAAGCAAAGGCGAAGTCAAACCAAAGATATCGTACCCGCAGGAAACTAATTTTGTAAGCGCAGGATTCATTTTTACCAATTGGGAGTTTCTAATGGATATACCCTTCGACCCATACCTTCCATACCTATTCCAGGGAGAAGAACCCCTCCTCGCCATGCGTCTCTGGACATCTGGATGGAAAATATTTAATCCAACACACTGTTTATGTGACCACTACTACGAGAGACTTGGCGAACCAAAATTCTGGGATGACCATACAGAAAAATACAACAAGTGGAACAAAGTATCGAAACTTAGGGCTCTCGTATTTCTAGGAGTCATCAAGAAACCCTCAGACGTACCACCAGAGATTTTCAAATTCAAAGAAATCTACGGACCCGGTAGGGCTAGAAGCGTAGATGCCTGGTTGGCTATGTTGAAAACGAAATTCGGGATCGACTGGAAAGCAGCGTTTGGCAAGAGAACCTAGGGCTTCTTCGACTTCTTCGCCTTCTTCGAAGTCTTCGGCTGCGGCTTCTTCGGCTTCTTCGGCTTCTTCGGCTTTTTCGACTTCTTTTTCAAGAGTTTTGTAATATTTCTATTCAACTCATCACGGCGCGTCGAAAGAAGTTTCTTTAGTCGTTCCAGTTTTGACCGTGTGATCGAATCTCTAGGGATTACATAAAGCTTCCACATTTTCTTCGCTGTCTTTCGCGTGAAAGGCCGGTTGCGCCCGAAGGAGGAGGAGCGCTTCTCACTCGCTGCATCCACGGCCCGGCTCTCCTTCTTGGTCTTGTCTTCCAGCAATTTAGTCACATTTACCAATGCGTTCTCTACAAGCACCAGTCTCTCTTTTTCTTTAGCCACATTCTCCTGAGGGGTATCCTGTAAATCCCGTGTCCGCAACATTTTAACGGACATATTCATATAATCTGTTAAATCCTGCAGTTGTGTGTGCGTTTCAAATACCTCATTCATCGCTTCCAGGGTCACGCTGTGGTGTTTCTGGGCCTCATTATTTTCTGCTGTAGTAATATCAGTTTCTTGTGGTGTTGTAATATTAGTTTTCGTAATAACTGGTGTTGTTGGGAAGCCAACAAATGGGTTCCCGTTGAGAAATCGGCTGTTGCCGAACCGACTGGGTCCGAGTTGGAGTTCGGAGCGAATCGGTTCGGAAAGGTCTGAAGTGGAAACACTCCTCCCCCTTCGTCCATTGCTAGTCGTTATTCCCCCAGACCTTCCGACATTTATAGAGCCAGAAGGAACATTACCACTGAGTATGTGAGTTTTCCCATTTTTGGGCTGTGTCACATACGTATTTTCACCCGAGTACACAATCCGGATGCCCTCGGGCTGTGAGCCGCTACTATACAGCCTCGGGTCAGACGAACCACTCTGGTTTTTGGCTTGTTTCAGTGCCTGTTCTGCCATTCTCAACTTAGCCGTCATGTCCCCTATATCTGAATATGGGTCGATTTGATTGGAAAGAGAACATTTCGTCAATTTACCCCGAAGTTCGGACTCTCCTTTCTTTCTATACTCGATGTCCCCCTTGAGGTTGGAAATTTCTTGCTTCAACTTGTCAATTTCTGTTTTAGAATTATTAATTTGTTTGTCTCTCTCGATTCCCTCCGCCTTTTTAATAACATTATCACAAGATTTCTTTTGCATATTCTCAAATCGGGTTGAATTCTTAATTATGTCTATCTCGCTCGCGGACAAATTATTCACTCCATTTCCTAGTTCAGCCATGAGATTTTGTAATGCCTTGTTGAACTGTGACGTTGTCGTTGTTTCTCTTGTTTTTGATTCTGCTGCTACTGTTTGCGATGCTGCGTCTGTTGTCGTTGTTTGCGGTGCTGCGTCTGTGCCTGTTGTCGTTGTTTTTGCTGCTTGCGATGCTGCGTCTGTTGTCGTTGTTTGCGGTGCTGCGTCTGTGCCTGTTGTCGTTGTTTTTGCTGCTTGCGGTGCTGCGTCTGTTGTCGTTGTTTGCGGTGCTGCGTCTGTGCCTGTTGTCGTTGTTTTTGCTGCTTGCGGTGCTGCGTCTGCGCCTGTTGTTGCTGTTGCAGACATCGTTCTTTACAATACAAAATATATATTTTATAACTTATTTTTAATTCTGGAACCCTGCTTGGCGTGGATCTCATACATCCTGTTGAAAGAACTGGTGGTTCGCACCCCCACAGACGGCTTCTTTGTCGGTTCGGGTTCGGCGTTACCCTCCAACACGAACTTCTGCTTCTTGTAGAACGCGTTGCGAGCGTAACTCTGGCTTTTGAACACACCGTACGTGTCTTGGATGTCAATGATCAACGGCTTGATGTCCCCACTGCTGCGGAAGCCAAGAATACGCCCAACGATTTGAGTTATCTCCCTTTTACTCGTAGCCAACAACACGGTGTTCAGGTACTTGTTGTCATAGCCCGTACCGCACATCGAATACGTCCCTATTATCACCCTCTTGTTGTTGGAAACTTCCAACTCCGCGGGTTTCATCTGACCGAGGTAGAGACCGTATTCCTTACCTCTCTTCCCTAGCAGGTCACCAAGTTCTACAGCGTGGTTGCGCCTCTCCGACAGCACCAGTATGGTTCTCCCTTCGTCATAGGCCGAAACTATCGCGTCCACAATTACCAGGTTTCGCGAACGAGAAGCACATATGTCATTCACCATAGCGGGAATGTTCGCTTTGTCCATCCTGTTCTTGTGTTCTACCATTGTGGCATCGTACTTGGCTTTGATCCTAATAACGTTGGGGATTTTCAGCTGAATGGTGACCTCCGCGATAATGGGTCCTATGGCCTCCGTTATAACGGCGTCAAGACCATCCTTACGTTTTGGAGTGGCGGAAAGTCCTATCATGTATTTGGTACCGACCTTGAACAGACTTCTGCTGAAGACGAAACTTGGCACCCTGTGTACTTCGTCAAAAATCACTACACCAAAATGATCAAAAATCTCCTTTGGGTAAACTTTCTGGGAGATACTCTGCAGCATCCCGATCACGACGGGTTGTTCCGTATCCACCCGGTTCTGCTTGATCATACCGACTTCGCATCCCGTAAACGCTTCAAAACTTTTTTTCGTTTGCTCCAGTAGGTTCGATTGATTCGTTATCCAGAGCACCTTTTTACCAAGTTGACAGCAGAGTTGAATGGCAATCACCGTCTTACCAAAACCCGTTGGGAGGCACATGACACCCCCACCAGTGTCCAGGATTGTTTTCAGAGAGTCTGCTGCCACACCGACCTGCTCTTCTTTTAGTTTCCCATTAAACTCTAGGTCAATGGCGTCACCCTCTCTTTCCAAATTTCGGGCGGGCGGGCCAAACTCACGGAGCCCGTAAAACTTGGGAAACCAGAGTCTGTTTTTGCCGAGTTGGAACAAACGCACACTTTGTGCGTTCTGACCGTAGTCACCTTCGCTCTGGGGCACGAAAGTGAGAGCGCTGAGATGCCTCCTCTGGTGTTTCATCCCCAGGTCGTCGTACTTGATGCCATAGCCGCGATAGTCCAATACAGTATCCATAGTTGGGTGTTGTATTAGAAGTTAGATTTTTCACTTTAAACATTTTCGTTTACTCCTTCGCTCTATTCGCCCTTTGCTTTTTCTTTGCGTTGTGTATCATCTCGAGATATTGTTTTTTCACAACATTGCTTGTGGCTTTATCCATTTTCTCCTTGAGCTTTGCTATCTTTTCAGAACTTAAGGTACGTTTCTTGATAGCGGTGGACTTCGGTTTCTTGGCAGCGGTGGGCTTCGCTTTCTTGGAAAACGTAGGCTTCTCTTCTAGTTCGTCAATAAAACGCAGGAATTCATTTATGAATTTTAGAGCGGTTGTTGAACTTTTTGATGTATTATACTCGGTGTAAATTTCATGCGATACGCTTTGTTTTCGATCGTTCAAATTCCGAGTCTTTTTTATGGTTATTTCAGAGTAGGGAGTAGCAAAAATAATTTTAATGTAGCTAAAATCGGGCTTGAAAACCTTGTTTGTAGATGGCGGATTATATTTGATCACGTCGATGCCGACTCTTCCTGCCAAAGTTATTGTTTCTGTGTCGGAAGGAAGTGGCATGGGGACGTATAAATGGTCGTGAATTTTGTCATATTCACCTCCTTCTGTGCTTATTAACCCCTCTGTTACATACATCGCGGTCTGACCATACATCGCACCTAAACATTTAAGTACTTCATTTGCGTTATCGTTGGGAAAAGTAATCTTGACAAATGTCTTTGGTTTTGTTACAAATGACTTACTCAGTTTCCCGATATCGTCCTGTAAAATGTAGCCCACTTTGCTTCTAATGAAACTCCTAAGTTTTGTTTCATCCAAGAGATTTAGTAATTCACGTTGCACGTTCTTCTGATTCTTCACCCATTTTCCAATAAAGTCTATCTTGACAGCTTCGTTCATTACTCTTTGGACTGTCTGGATACTGTTTGCCAAAAGTTGCTCGTTTTTGTCGTCTCGAAAGTTTTTGAATTTAAACTGTTTTTTCTTTGATGTACGGTGATACATGAGTTCTACCATGGCGGCGTCGTTCAATTCAAAGGGTTGGTCTTTACTGTTCAATACTGGGCTTGACTTTGTGGTCCATTTACCATTGCTGAATGATTGTACCTTAGTGATAAAATCTAAAGGCTTATTGCCGCCTTTGGTGAAGTAGTCTATCTTCTTATCCTTACCCGGCACTGCCCAAAGATCGACTGTCGCTTCTTGTGTGGGTTTCCACTTGTAAACAATATTTTTGCACGATTTCCAGGGGCCCGATACATATCTTTCGTATAGAGGTGTGAAAATAATTCCGTCGTAGGGTATTGGTCTGTAGCTGTAGTCACCTTTGAATGGTTTAATTTTGGGGAAATTGTTTTCTACTTGCGTTTGTAGCATTTTGTATATACCATCGTTGCTCAGGTCCATCTTACCTATGACTGAAATATCAAACCTTTTGGGCACAAACATTGTAAAGGGGGAGTTTTTGTGGATATATGTGAGTAACTTTAAAGATTCACCAGCAGAAGCGAACCTCTCTATATATGGACTGTTTAGATCTGTTTTACCGTTTTTCAGACAATCAAAAATCGAGAAAAAAACGTGCTCAATTTTTTGTGAAGTTCCTTTTGAATAGTTTACCTTCACTGGATTTAGACGGTCGCTTCGGTAATTAAGAATTTCTCCATCCAATACAATACGCGCGCTCGATGCCAAAAGGACATCGGGACTTATCAACTGGAAAATTTTCATATCGCGGCCTAAGAAGTAAGGTCGTCTGTATACCTTTGATTTGTCTCCTTGTCGTTGGCTCTGAAGAGGTCCAGAAAACATTAGATAACGCACTCCGTCCTCCTTTAGAGTCATAGTGTATCTGAATTTACTGGCTATTCGGCCATTCGCCGATCTCACTTGCTGTTTTGAAAGGACATCTACAACGTTCTCATTATTCATATGAATTGGTTGCCCACCTGGCCATTTAAAACTTGGGAGACCCATTTCTGTCAACATATCCCCCAACTCCTTTATAATTGTCTTGTGTTTCGGGTTGGCTTCGGTCACTTCTTCCATTACTCTCTACAAAGATTTTATATTCTTCGAATACCAAAGTGTTTTCATTAAGATCTCGGCTTTCTTGAAATTATCCGAATGCACGGCACGGTACACTACGTCATTGCATATGGTGTGGGATAACTCGTGGACAATCAATTTGTCAGTTTCGAAGGGTGTAGAGTTTCGTATTCCAAGATAAATTTTCCGGGAGCGGGCGCGAAGAAAGCGATCTGTCCCTAGAGGGAAAGACCCTGTTTCAGATACACCATAGGGGTAGTTTACCCCAAAAAAGTTAGGACTATTGCGCCATTCTAGTTCTGCTAGACTTTTGGTACCAGTATGGTACGTCTTGAGCAGTTCAAGACCCCCGTTGAGGAACGAGTCCATTCTAAGCAGGCGGGCAACCTCTGGGTAGTTCACAAGGACGTCTAGATTTATAAGAATTTTGTTTAGTTTTTTATCTAAGCGTTCCAATCTCTTTGACATATTGTTGTCTGCATCGTTGTTCTTAGTACGTATGACATAGTAGCCGTTCGATTGTTTATTGTAGTCTGAGTGGTTCCAGTGCTTTATGGGTGCTTTACTGTTGTTAAATTTATCTTCCTGGGAAAGCATGTTTCTCACTACCAACTTTTTTTTCCCTCATTTTTGTTTGCAGTCCAGACATGTACAGCCTTTTGATAACGAAGCGAACATCCTCTGTAAATCTCCGGTGCTCATGTTTTTAACGGTTTCCGCGGCTGCGTTCTTGTCCATTACTCATGTATTTATTTTATTAATGACGTAGGTCCTTAAGTACATACAAGATGTGTTTGACGCCAAGCGTTTCTATAACAACGACCGATTCAGCATACTTCTTTCATTATCAAAACTCGTAGAGAGTTTAAGATTAAAATGTCGTGTATATATAAATACACAATGGCTGATTTTGATACCAATCGTTTGGAAAAGAATGGTAAGGAATTTACCTATATGATGACCATAAATGGTAGAGATTCATCTAAGGTAGTAAAAATAGAACCTCCTCTCAAAAACGTTACAAGCGTCGAGATTGTACAGGCGCGAGTACCGATGTCTGAATACACTATCGAATACGATAGAAACATCTTGAGTATCCTACAGAACGAAAACACGGTAGAAATTACACTTCCGAGTCAAAATTACTCTCCCAAACTCATGAGTAAGATGGTGAATCTTTTGGGTGAGAATCTTGGTCTGAATATAACAATGCAGGAGATAGATAACCAGGGTAAATTCATGATTTTGTCCACGGACTCAGCATTCAGTATCACTGATGGAACGACATGTCACTATCCAATTGGATTGCCAGATGGCAAAACATTGGAATCAGTGTATGATGCAAACGGGGGGGATGGTACCCCAACGTGGTTCATCGAATTTCCGAACCGTTACGATTTGGTAGTTTCGGATGTCATTTTGCTGAGTTGTGAGGATCTTGACACAAGTATCACGAGGGGGAGGAACTCTGACAACTTTTTGAAATTGGCGGAATTCTTTCTTCAGAGTCCAGGTATGACTGAAAATTATTCCAATATGCCCATCCCCTATAGACACTTCGCTAATCCAATAGCAAGTTTGGAAAAAATGGATCTCAAGTTCACCCGTGAATCTGAGCACGGAGAGGTTGTCGACCGTCTGCCATACAACTTCAGAGGAATTAAGTGGTACCTCAAGGTCGCTATTAAAACGAAAGAATATGGTTCCGCGCCTGAATTTCCTGAAGCACCCCCACCAGGGCTTGACCCACCAGCAGGTGAGTTTATATCTGGAAGTACTGGAATACGGCCGAAAGAAGGTGAAATTTTCATCCCAACACTTGGTTCAGGGAGTTATCTGCCAAGAAATTCTGACGAATACACTTTCATGCCAATGGCTTCGAACTCTAGCGATTACAGTTAGTATCTGTGGCGATTATTTTTGAGTTGAACTTCCATATCATAGGAAGTTCATCTGCGAAATACCTGGTTTTATTTTGTAGGACGTACGTAATGGTGAAGTCTAAACAAGATAACAAGAAGAAAAAAAAACCCATAAAACCCCTTCGGGTCCTAGCAAAATATATAGGACGCGCGCGGAAGTACGGACCTGTCAAACGGCTCAACCCCGCCTGGCAGGACCGGTCTGGTGCTTCCGGCTCTTCGGGTAGCTCTTCGGAAAAACGCAGAAGTATCGCGGCGGCGAATAAGCTTGAGAAATTTTTCGAGTTGAACAGCAAGTACGAGACCGGGGTACTAGATGACCTACCAGTTGGTAAAAAATTCACGACAAAAAGGTTAGACTGGCTCGCCAACCGCGATAAATCTCCGACAGACGAACGGAGGGTCCGACAGTCAGAGGACAAACTTCTTCCTCCGGCAAGGTGGAGGCTCCCCTGGCTCCGCAAGCAGTGGGAGGCTCAGAGTAAGGAGGGCCGGAAGCCATTCCGGGAGTGGTTCGCGGACAAGGCCGGCAGAACTAGTAAGAGCGAATTGGCGGCCTACCAGCGCTTCATACAACTCCACCCAGCGTACCCGACAGACAATAAAGCCAATATGATTAGGGAGCGAAAGAAAGAGCTTAAAAAGGCACTTGCTGCCAAAAAGAAGAACGAGGCAAGAGAGAAGAAGGATGAGTTTGATACCTATCCAACATCGGATTCTAAAGATTCTAAGGGTTCTAAAGATTCTAAAAGTAAAAGTTCAGACAATATAGCCTGGAAACTTTCTTCTAAGGAATCTAATTCCCAGTCTTCGAAGTCTTCGAACTCTTCGAATGATGCAGTAATGTACGACGAAACAGCACTGCGAACGGAAACGGATGATAACCTGAAAAAGATTGCTAGAAGTATGGGGTTCCAAGACCAAGGTAACACCTTTAACAAGAATAATACTATAAAGGCCATCGTGAAAGAATCGAAACTACAGTTGCGAGAACAAAAACGATTGCAAAGAGAACGGCTAAATCTGGACAAAAAACTCAGAGCGGCGGGACTTGGGCCAAAAAAGGCTGTTACTGCTAAAAAAAAGACTCTTGCCAACCAGCTGACAACTGCTATTGAAAAGTCAAACTTCACTATCGAAAAGATAGTCGCTGATTTGAACAAAAAAACATCAGGCAAACTAACGAAAAACGAATTTCAACAGTGGCTTATTGCTGACCCAGAGTTTGCCGATTTAGAGAAGGCGGGACTTGCCCCCACAAAGGCTGTTACTGCTAAAAAAAAGACGATCAGACGTGGTCGCGGAGCTCGTATCCCCACGAACAAACAATTAGATGTGTTGGAAGGTATTTTTGGCATAGAGATCAGACGTGGTACTCAGATGTACCCAGTCGATAAACGATCTACACCAAGAAAAAGAAAAAGAATCGCGAAGGTTGATATAAACGATGATGGTGAAATGAAGAAGCGGTCAAAGGAGTCTCCAGCACGGAAGCCTGCTTCCCCTAAATCTCAAAAAGAAATACGTGAAACCCTTATTCGAAAACCATCCATCCAACGTGTCAATTTGACCAAGTGTATTAAATTTTCAATTAAAAAGGCAAATGCTATCTCAGGGAGGATACGACGCTCAGATGGTAACAATCTGGAACTGAATACTCTTTTGGAACGGGAAGTAATGGAGATTCAACAGTTGAAACAACTCTTGAAAGATGTTTTCGAGTCGGAGTTTTCGTTGGCCAAAGCGGTCAATAGTAAATCTAAAACTGACGGATTCCGGGAGAAGTTGCAGACGCTTGTTCGAAAAGCAAGAAACGTTTGTAAGAATAGAGTTGATATACCCATTTACGGAGGTTTAGAGTTTGCAAGAAGCCAATCAAAGAAACAGGAAAAAGTGTTACAAACGGCTAGAATAAAGTACAGTGGTGCCTCGGCAGACATAATCGACGGCCTGATAGAACAGGAACGGTCTTTTAGAGAGAAAGTGAGAAGCAACTCTGGCTCAACTGGGTCCCAAAGTGCGTTGAGCAAAAAAATAGTTGGTAATTATCACAGAAGTTTCAGAAAATACACGCCAGCTATAATTCGGGATATAGTGAGAGTAAAGGGCAAGAAGAAGAAGAAAGATGATTTCGACTGGTCATTGAGTAGCTCCGACGAACACAAGTACGTATTTAAAGAAAGCGACGAACGAAGAGACCCGAGCCCGAAGAGACGCGAGAATCAGAAGTGGATGAGGCAAGATCTGCTGAGGAAACCCCCACCACACGATGGTAGAATGAATTCGGACCACGATTCTATCGACGGAAGTTATCTCTCCTATGATGATTGGAGTAAATTGTTGAAGGGTAAAGATAAAAAGGCTAAGATATTTGAAGATCAAATAAATAAGACGCGCGTGAAAGTCTATCCAAAAATGAACAACCTGGCGGAGACTATTATAAACTATAGCAATGTTAAACAGGACCGGAAGGACAGACGCGAGGAAGGATTGAGAATACTCGAACTCGAACAACAGATGCTGAAGTTGGATTTGGAGGGGAAAATAAAGGACCAACGCCGGCATACTGACAATATGAACAGAGAGTTTCCGAACCCATGGTTATGGGTTGAAAAATCCGTAACTGCAGAACAACTGTTTTGTCTAGATATGGCTCCAGAAATGACTAAAGAAAACCCTACGCTTGCCCTGGTAGATCTACAGATGCTTCTACAAACAAAATGGGCGGAGGCTACCGCCCCAATAAAGAAGGGGTACGCGGAGAAAGCAACGAGGGAGGGGAAAAGAGCAAACTTTTGGACAAAGGAGTTAACATCTAGGTTTAAGAAACTCCATAGCAGCACAAAAGTAACCGATCTTAAATACGTTATGCTGAAACACAAGTTGACTTCTGAGCTGTTTCAAATAAGAAGCAAGCTCCCATCGTTCAGTAATCACATTGGAGTAGAGAGGAATGCTTTCATGATATCGGGTGACCTTTTTCATGTCCCTCTCATTTTTCAGGCCCAACAGAAGAAATTCATTCCGTACCGTGATCCAAAAAGATCCGAAAGTTATTCCAGAAGTTCGGATTACTCCAGAGGGGAGATTGTGGTAGAACGTCCTCGGACTCCTTGGACGAAACGGGAAGACGATTTGATCCTTAAAGAAAAGCGCAAATCGAAATTACCATGGAATGATATAGCGAGTAAACTCCCTGATAGGTCCGTAGACGAGACGCGCCAACGCTATATGGAGTTTCTAAGTAAACGTACTGCGAAAGGTGAGTACGCATATCAATACAAAGAACCAGTTGGTAAAACGTACTCCAGGGTTCGACCACCATACATTTACAGGTCGAGAGGAAAGAAATTTTCGGAACCCGAGGGCGATTCCCAGATGTTTTATAACCCACGTAAATTTATCACAGATAAGAATGGCACTAGGATCATTTTTGACTCCAAAGCATTTGAGATGATTGTGTACCCACCGCACCACTACCAAAAGGGAATGAACATGGATAGCAATGGGGAATACTTTACTGACTTAAATGACTACAAGATGCTACAGCTCGACGTGAAGTCCGTTGCACGTATGATCGCAGAGGCCCATATCCCAGGCCCTCTGCAGACTAGGGCTGAGATAAAAGTAAGTAAAGACTTGATTATTACTAGATTCCTTGAAATGACATACTATAAAGACCTTAAAATGGATAACGACGCGCGTGTGTTTGCGTACACAAACAAGATTGATTTGGCAGAATTGTATAAAGAAACTCGGGAACTATCAAAAGATATAAGTATATCTCTTGTCGTATTGAAAGAACTTATACAAGCTAAAGATTATAAGAATATGACGAAGGAAGAAGTAAAGGAAATATTAGATAAGCACTTCAAACGCATGAAGACGGATTTGAATAATAATAAGATTACCTACGACAAAGCATTCGAGGAGTCGTTGAATTTAATGAGAGTTGTTTCTGGAAAGTCAGGTGGAACAAAATTCAATACCTATGTAAAGAGTCATCTACCCGCAAAATCCTCAAAGCCAAAGAGAAATAAAAAACCAAAGCCTATGAAAACTATAGACAACGCTACATCTATTCTTTAACGCATCATACTACGTAGGTCAGCCGATCTTGAAGCTTCAATCTCTGAAATTTCTACTTTTTGCATGGCAGAAACCTTATCTGAATCAATACCTTCTGAACCATTTCGAGAACCGATTTCTGAAAAATTGCTATGAACGGTCTCGTTGCCAAGAGAACTAAATGGAGACGCTGAGAAACCACCCTTCGAGTTCATATTTGGACCAGCCTCCAATTCCTGCTTTTTGGAATGTTCGGCGCACCATTCGAACAAAGCAGTTCCTTTGTAAATGTCGTTTCCAATTTGAAGTGCCGGAATTCTATCCAACCACTCAGGAAGTCTGTCTGTATTTTGAGATACATCAACCATGTTGATCCTCTTAACCAACTTCTCATTCTTCTGCGCCATATCTATGAACTCCCGACAATGTCCACATTCGGGGTGATAAAACAACCAAGCTTGCGATTCGGTTTCTGTTTTCATTATTATTTACACTAAGAAGATATATTTCTTTAACTTTCTTTTATGGTTAAACAAATTATTTTTTTTTCTTTTCTACTACTAAAGTATGACTAAGATCCCAATAGAATACTGTTATATTCTCATACTCGTGATGATTTGTTTTGTCCTTCGTAAGTATTTGTTCAAAAGCGACAAGAATCTGCCTGTTCCTGAAATGTTCACGAACGTTTCTGAGAAAATCAATTCGACGTATAACTACATCAGTCATCCGAAAGAATACAATTCTTCTCTTTGTGCATCATTCGAACGGTCATCTACGAATGTGGATTTACAGGACGCGACATTGGGTTGTCCCCAAGCGGTGCCATTCCAGGAATTACAGGAAATTAGAGAGTATCTTCTATCCGAAGTAAGGAAGTCAACGAATCCCACAAAATTAGGAGGACGAAAGATATTTACTTTGATGGATTTTTCTGGTCAGGTAAGTACTGGTTCGAAACTGAAATATTACGAAGTCAAGGCTATGCTATACAATCTACAGCGAAACGTCGCAACCCCCATAGTCGCTGAAATATTCAAGACCGAGGGTAAGTATGTCACTCGCAAAATAAAAGGTCTTTGTGATGAGAAGTCTCAGCCCTTTACACAGGAAGCTGCGAAACCGCAACACGAAACGATTAAACGAGACGACGTTTATCTTGAAGATAACCTCGTACCCTCGGCACTCGAAGGGAAAATAAAAGAACTGGAAAAGACCCAAAAGGTCGAAAAATCTAAGCCACTGCTTCAACTTCAAGACCATTATAACACTGGTATTGCTACCACCGACTTGAACATGTCCTACGAAAACCCAAGTGACATCGTCAGTCGTTCGAAGTTCTAAACCCTGAAAATAATTGTTTGGAATGATCTCCTATATGAGATCACTTACAAATTGTTAATAATTATTCAGCTCAAAGTGTGGGGCCAATGATATCGCGCAATACGCTTGCTTGGCCGTGAGTACCGAACCCAGATGGCCCCGGACCATTCGCGAAGATACCATTGTAACCAGTTGGACCGGCTATAGTCGGAGCACCAGTTGCGGTGGCTGGAAGCATAGATGCGGAATTCGCCATGCTCGTTGCACTTTGGAAACCTCCAAACTTGCTGCCACCGCCCTTTCCACGACGCTTTCGTGGCTTCTTCACAGCGTTTGGAGTGAACTTTGGGTACTGAGCGAAGGGGAACTTCGGCTCATACTTCTTAGCTGGTGCCCGCTTCTTAGCTGGTGCCCGCTTCTTAGGTGGTGCCTTTGGGGTATCGAACATCTCAAACGGGAAGCTAGCAGAACGCACTGGCGCCTTTGGGGTATCGAACATCTCAAAGGGGAAGCTGGCAGAACGCACTGGCCTCTTTGGGGTATCGAACATCTCAAACGGGAAGCTGGCAGAACGCTTAGAACGGGAAGCTGAACGAACGGGAGACTTCTTTTGAGCCTTTCGTACGGCTGCCTGTATTTTCTTAGCATATTTCGTAGTAGTGCCTAGAGAACGCAGGGCAACCTGTATGCGTTTAAAGGCGGCAACCTTCTTTGCTTCGGAACTCTTTGAATCCTTGGCCACGGAGGCGGCGGAAAAAATCTTCTTGGCGGCACTGACCTTCGAAGATTGTTTTGGCTTCTTCTTCAGCATATCACGAACAATTTTTTGCATCTTCATTGCCGCTGCCCTCTTCTGAGAATCGGTTTTGGAGCCATGGATTTTCGGGGTAAGGGTACGCACTTTGCTAGCTACAGATTTGTTCATGAACGACTGGACCAGTTTCTGAATTTTCTTTGCTGCTGCCTTCTCGGCAGAGCGCTTTTTAGTAGCGCTGACATAGGTTCCGCCCACAAATGTGGCCGCCAACAACATCTTGATCTTATTGGCCGCAGCTGCCTCCACAAGGTGCTGCTTTTTCTCCTCTGCAAGCTCATCAATAATTTTACGAGCCATCCGATGTATTACACTTGCCGCAGCTACCATACGCGACTGTTTCTTACGCACCATACTCTTCATCGCGAGCTGGAGCTTCCTGGCAGCGGTGGACTTCGCCTTCTTGCCCTTACCAGCACGTGCCCGTGCCAGCTTCTGAAGTTTCTTAGCGGCGGTAGACTTCGCCTTCTTGGCAGCGCGTGCGCGTGTCAGCTTCTGAAGTTTCCTGGCAGCGCTGGACTTCGCTTTTTTGGCAGCGGCAGCGCGTGCGCGTGTCAGCTTCTGAAGCTTCCTGGCAGCGGTGGACTTCGCTTTCTTGGCAGCGCGTGCGCGTGCCAGCTTCTGAAGTTTAGTGACAGCTTTTCTTTTAATGGTAGAACTAGTTAATTTGCGAGCGCGCAGAGGACCAGCTCCTCCTCCTAGAAGTTGAGCCTTGGTTTTCTTTTTTTTTGTTTTTCCGAACCCAAAGAGAGTCATAAATTCCATTTCAGAAAGCATCGAATGTATAATTAACTTATGAAAATATTTTTATATTCGTGATTTTTTATATCTGTTTACGAATTTTGTTATCTGCTCTTTGGGAAACTTATGACACATAAATCCAATAAGCGCCCCTTCGTCAAACGGTTTGAGTGCGATATATTTTGGGTCAATTACGTCTTCAACGGGGGCTTGAAAAATATATCTGGCATTTGCGTAATCGAATTTTTCGGACGGTTTGTATTTCGGATTTTGTTCTAGTATTTCTTCAATAGTTGCGTGCTTTTTCATTAGCGCAAATGCAGTCAGAGCCCCAACGCGCGGTATGGTATCACAAAAGTCACAACCGCATAAAATACAGAGGTCCAAAAAACGTTTAAATGAAAGTCCTAGGTCCTTAAGAATGCTATCCAAGCAGTAGCATTCCAGACAACCCATATTATTATTCTTTATGAACCGAATCACTTTGGTAGAACCAAACGCAAACGCATCGCTATCGTCGGTCACAGTGAAATCTCCAACCCCGTTCCTTTGGAGGTAGGAACAGAGGTGCTCAGCTTCGCCTTTCGCTTCAATGAAGGGGATTCCTAGTATTTTCAAAAGCTCGATGACGTCCTCCTTCTGCTCAGGCGTCACATGCACTATCTGATTTCTTATTGTTTTTATCTGCTGTTCTACCAATATCTTAGCCTTCGGGTCCGTCAGTGTTAGAATATCCTGTTCCAATTTTTCTACTCGTATATATAGTTTTCGTTTCTCTTCCTTTCGTTTCCTTAGTGTTTGTAATTTGGCATCCGGAGGTTCTCCATCGAAGACGAACAATGGGACCACACCCGCCTGTACCCATGTTGTAATACGATTCAAAAATCCACTGATGTGAGCATTCTTGAACGTTTTCGAAGCGTGGGAATATTTATATAGAAGGATACTTGTATCGATCACGAACACCTTGTTTCTTATATCCTTAGCCCTCAAAGTAACAACAGCATTTGGCGAATGCTTATGTATTAAAGACATCAGACCACGAACACCCATCTTATTCTTATATTAAGAATCTAATATTTTAGTCTGCTCTAAAACCTTAATCGCTATCCGACCCTAACATGTAATTTTGATCGGCATCGTCTCTCTCCTTTTCTTCTTGAAGCTTTGCTTTTGCCTTCCGCATCCGCTCAGACCATTTGGAATAGTTCTTGTGTTCAGTAATCGAACCGTTATCACGGTAATCCATTACTTCTCCCCAAAACTTTTGAAGAACGGGTATCCACTTAGACAAGTATGCATGATCTATCTCATAAGCGGTCACCGTGAGGCTTTCCGATGCTTCAGCAAACGGCAGATATTCGATAAAATGCGCTCTCTTGACATCGCATATCAACATGTTCAACTGGACCTGCGGGTAATAGTAATCTGGACAACACCCTCGAACCGGTTTCCGCCGATAAGGACACTTTACTTCGAGAAGTATCGGTTCTTCCGTCGGATTATTTAGAGGCACAGCAAGCCCATCGGGAGAACCAGCCAAAAACTTATACGATTCAATAGGATTCTCTCTACGCACTTTCTCATATGGAATTAATCCGAACTCGTAGTTTTTCATACCGAAGGCCTTGCAATACTTTTCTATGGCTTCGTCTTCGTATTTTTCTCCATGTCTGGTTGCAACGTTCCCCGAAAACGGAACCGCAATGCCACATTTCTTGAAAAGGAGCTCTTCTGGCTTACTGTAGGGATTGATTCCCATGGCGCTAGCAGCATCGCTACTGGTTAGGTAAAGCATTCTCTGCGAGAGCCATTCTTGACTTTTCTGTTTAAATTGAGGTATTTCGTTAATTTTCTGGATCAAAGCATTTTCCGATGTCTGATTCATATTTCGTTGTTATTTCTGAATGTTCTATATTCTTAATACGTTCAAATAAAATATAATTTAAAGCTATTAATAAATAACTATATTATGTCTCGTGCGCAAATCAATTACGGGAGAGCCAGCATCAAAAGTATCTACAATGTGCAATCTATTATTACTTCGGACAATACCGAGGTGATTGGTCTTGTTCGCTCGCTGGTCGAGGAAGTACGCTGCCTACGAGAACAACTAAACTCCCTCAAACTTTCCGATATGAAGGATGTGGAGGTTGACGACACAAAAGACATGTCCCTTCTTAGCTACGATCAAACTCAGAAATGCTGGATTGCAGTCGAGTCAGAACTATGATAGCGTCTGAAAAATCTAATTTTAAAATGTGTTAGTATTCAAAGGGATGGGTACACTTATAGCTGAGACACCAAAGACATCGTATCAGTTTAACAATTCAAACAATGTACTCACAATGACTTATAAAGATAATTCTGCATGTTTTACTCTTGTAGATATGATGGAGAGCCTAAAGATCTACTTCGCCATTCTCACCACATACACACGGCAAAATATAATGATTTCTATGTGTTGGGATCTAAGGAATATTCCAATGGACAAAGTTACAGATGAACTAGTGAACTATACGAAAAGAACTTTTATAAACAGTTGGCAACTGATCAACACCGCCACCTATTCTTCAAGTGTTATAATTGAAAACCAACGATTCAAGGTCATTCTCAACAAAATTATGCTGGTGATTCAACCCATACGTCCTATTAAAATATTTTCCAATATCGTCGACAGCCAAACTTTTATAAATAAACACAATAAGACTTGAGCAAACCAAATTAATCATTATAGTGGACTTGTGGCGCAATGGATAGCGTGTCAGACTCCTAATCTGAAGGTTGCGGGTTCGAGTCCCGCCAAGTTCGCTATAATGCTTAATAATTGTAGACCCCAATATATAATGGAATATAAACCACTCCCAGGAAATCTTACACTTATACACGAGTCCGGCAAATACATACTGGTCACTACACAACATATTTCAGAAAACGTAAATCTTGGAATTACAAACGTTTTTGTAAGCAATAATCTGCCAAATATAAGGACACCATTAGGAGCCTTCCTTACACACGGACGTGAGTCCGAGAAATACGACTACAACTGTTGTATCAGAAGCACCGATCTAAGGACATTTTACCTCTGGACCACAAGGGCACTCGAAAAGGGAGAAATCATGTCGGCGCGCACTCACAACATATTATTATGATATGATACAATAATTATGAAGACGTTCACCTATAAAGCCCAGCAGTTCCGGTTCGAACATGTAGAAAACGACCATACTTCCAAGTCGTGGACCAATGGAACTTTTTACGAGGCAAAACTTTTGGAACAAATTCTATCGCTGCAACTCGGGGGAACATACGTAGATATAGGTTCCCATCACGGCAATCACAGTGTGTACTTTTCAAAGATTTGTCCATCCCAGCATGTAGTAAGTGTAGAGGGTAATCCGTTTAATTTCGGCTACTTGAAAGCCAATATAGCTCTCAACGAATGTAAAAATAATAGTCTGTACCAATCGATCGCCCATAGCGTTGCTGGGGAAACTTTACAAATGAAGTACAACCCAGCAAATACCGGGGAGTCCTACGTCACCGATGAGAAACCAATATGGGGGAAAGAACACAAATACACCTCCAATACTACAGTAACATTGGACAGCATACTTAAAAACTACGAAAACATCACTCTTATAAAACTCGACATAGATAATCACGGATACCATGCCCTCCTTGGTGCCATCGAGACTATAGACAAGTGGAGACCTATTATTGTTATTCAACTACACAAGTCTAACCCGAATTACACCGAGATACTAGCCTTATTGGAAGATAAACAATACATGCGACTACGCCGACAACTACGCAAACAACCCGACTTTTATAGACCAACTGAAGTTATTTAAAGTATGGCGACATATAATGAAATAATATAATGAACTTCCTCGCTCTTGCTTCCTCGTGGAACCCACATTGCGCTACATGTAGTCAATATTTGATTGACACCACTTGTTCCGGAATTCCATCAGACTTCAAAAAAACGTGTACTGAATTTACATACCGAACGTGTCATGACGTTTGTCCGAGAGATTCTTTCGATGCGCACATGGCTTTTGCTGATTTTATTTCAAAATATGAGAAGAACTACTCAAACTATAACGTTTGGAAGGTCGCATACAAGAATTTCGAAGCTAACTACGACTATGTCATGGCCCACATGGATATACACTCCACTTTTTCTCTAGGAATCAACGAATTTTCCGACACAGCACATCGGCGAGGACATCCTTTCTCGCCCCAGCGAGACTGTGGACAGTTCAAACCTACTGGAAAAACGGTCCCGACGAGTGTGGACCACCGCACCGATGGCCTCGTGACTCCAGTGAAGAACCAAGGAAACTGTGGCAGTTGCTGGGCGTTCTCAACAACCGGTTCGGTGGAAGGTCTGAATGCTTTGGTCTCGGGTGATTTGGTCTCTCTAAGCGAGCAGCAACTTGTTGATTGTTCTAGGTCTGAGGGTGACAACGGTTGTTATGGCGGTCTCATGGATTATGCGTTTGAATACATCATTGATAATGGTATATGCACGGAGGAAGATTACCCATACATCGCTCACGAGAAGGTGTGTTCCAATTGCACCGATGCGGTATACATTAAAAATTGTGCTGACGTCAAGCCCATGAGCGATGAGGCTCTCCAGGAAGCTGTTGCGAAGCAGCCCGTCTCCGTTGCAATTGAGGCTGATTCTGCCTCGTTTCAGTCTTACAGCGGAGGTGTATACGATTCCCCAGAATGCGGAACCAATTTAGATCATGGTGTTCTGGTAGTTGGTTACACTCCCGACTACTGGATAGTCAAGAATTCCTGGGGCGAATCGTGGGGCGAGAATGGATACATCAATATCGCGCGCGATGGGAGTTCCGAAGGGATGTGCGGAATTCTGCTACAACCCAGCTTTCCTATGTAATAAATAATAAGAAGTAATACTCTAAAAACATCCACATTGGATGTTTTTAGTGGAAAATTTCAATAAAAATAAACCTCAGAAACACAGAGTCAATATACTGGACAACATAAAATAAATAAATAAATCTTCAATGGCCGACGAAGACTACGAAGACGACTGTATAGCGTCAGTGTTTGGTGATGACGACGATTGTCGTTGCATAAAATGTCAGAGTAGGTACCGCAGGCCCGGTCAAGAGTACTACCGGGTATTACCCGGTTCGATGAACGAGGACGAGATATTAACCCAACTTATCCGAAGCGACAATATACCAGCGTTTGTGTCGCATTTTAAAAAAATTAAATGTATATATTTTAGACTTACCAAAAGAAACAGCAACCCAGAAACACACCTTTTGATCGGAGATTATCCGACGGATCTTATGTTCTACGCATTACGCAAAAACCGACCTGGGATTATCAAGTTCCTCGTGCAGAAAGGCGCGGACACTGTCAACTCTTACAGCTTTTGGGGCCGAGACCGTCCTGCATTTTACGCTGCACTCACACCTGAACTAAATCTTTTAGAGAACGCCATTGCTCTGGTAGAGACGGCAGACCTCACATGGACAGACCACTATCACCATCACGAGTGGTCGGTCTGGTGGATGGTAATAGACCGCCCCTCATACTTAAAAGGTTTCGTCGTAAATGAAGATCTGATCATCGAACTCTTGCGACTCATTTTAGAGAAGAAAGACACAGGAACTCCGTGTCCAGATATCGACCACAGTGCGTTAGAGTTGGCGGTGTCTAACCACTTGGTGGACACTACCGCGTATCTGCTACGACTTGGGGCAAATGCCTACGACTTGAACCAGCTTGGGAAATGTCTAACAAGTGACTACGACTTGCAGTGTCTGTGTCAAAAATACCCGTCTATGCGACGTATATACAAGTGTGGAAGTCAAAGTATCAAAGAATGCCGCTTGAAACCGCTTACGTTGGTATCGCAGCTGCGTATCTCCAGAAAGCACACACACCTGAAAAAAATCGGCAAGTACACCTGGAAGCACATCCTGCAGTTCGCGTTCGATTCACACGCGGAAATTTTGGAATTTCCAAAGACGGATTTGGAATACACCGCCGCTTCCGAAGCAATTTGGGATCTGGTCAAACCACGACCCCCGCTTCCACGCATGAACAACTTTTATACCGTCAATCCTTTATGCCCGGACAGTGGGTTGTAAGTTGCGTAGGCCACTACAAATACTAAGCCCTATTGATATACGAATATTTGTCAGCACCAATCTAGCAATACTGCGCAATCAATAGGGCTTAGGATTTGTAGAGTGAGATAGTGGCCAAGAGATACATACACAAGAACATACCGTTCCAACCCCCCACCCACTACTACTCAACAACATGTCTTCCAATACCAGGATCACGGAGCTAGAGGCGAAGGTCGCAACGCTCACGACGATGATGCTAGCTTTGGCGGTCCAGACCCAGAAGCCAGCGAAGGAGAAGAAGGAGAAGAAGGCGAAGGACCCCGATGCTCCCAAGCGTCCCCTGACTGCCTACAATTTGTTTGTGCGCGAGATGAAGACGCAGGACCCCAAGACCGATATGAAGGAGCTCGGACGGATGTGGAAGCAGGACTACCCTGACAAAAGCGATCGCACCGAATGGAACGACCAGGCTGCTGCCGCCAAGAAAGTCTACAAGGCTGAGATGGAGGCCTGGTCAGTGAGGACGAAGAGTAACTAGAAAACCAATAAACAATATTAAACCAAAAAACCCCCACCCACCAGGGTGGGTATAAAAACCACGTTTCTATTTGTATGTCAGAATCCGTGTAATCAGAGATAGTCTGATGAATCATAATATAATCTCAGAGAATTCAAGCCATTGTGTTCATCGGTACTAGAGACTTGAAATTTAGGCGCACAGGGGATATTCAACTGTGGTAGTAAAAACCTTTTCGCATCGCTGTATCCCGCGTCATACATCCATTCGCAATCGTTTACCAACCCTGCAAGTGTATAATACCATTTGTAAAACAGTCCTCCATAAGCTCTAGTCCCAGAGAGAGACGTAGTGGAAACTAGTATTTCTAAACCACTAGGTTGTTTAGTTCGACAACCCATAGAACCATCGAAAAGATCTATATTCCTCGTTTTGACATTCCAAAATGGACGACACCATGGTAAAGGTATATACGCCGACGCGGTGGCTACATGGGCATAATCTTCAATACAACTGTACGAACTAATTTCGCATGTCTTTCCGTTGGGTTTTGTTGCTGTAATGGTGTGATTCCATCTAGCGGTTTCTGATACCTTACCAACCTCGTAACAATAACGATAAACCATCTTGTAATATAGTGATATCCATTCGCAACTATTGAAAATTCGGTATCTATTAAAAAGACCAACACTCCATGAGACCCAGCGACGGTAGCCACTACGCACTGGAAGACCCATGCATAATAGCATTACTGGGAAACAAGAGCCCGAAGTGGTCTTGAATCGAAGACTCGAAACGTCCGTCTCATCCTGGAGACAGGCGCATATTCCAAAGTAATAATGATACAGCCCACCTGAACCTGAAAAGTTGAGAACGACCATTTAGGGAGCATATTACTTATTTATTGTGATATTTACCGCACTTCCAAACCCTCGTCCGTGAAATCACAAATCTGGAAAGTTTAGCCGTTCCTCTGTAAAGGAGAAGTGGAAGTCATGTCTCCGAAAAAACGGGTTAGGGCTGGGACCAACGCCATCCGAGAAATTAGAAAATATCAAGGTACGACCGACCTCCTGATACGGAAACTGCCGTTTGCCAAAGTAGTGCGCGAGATACAATTGGAGTACACTTCTCAACGTTTTAAATGGTCAGCAAGTGCTCTTCTGGCTCTACAAGAGGCTAGCGAGGCGTATCTAGTAGGGCTATTGAACGACGCAAACCTGTGTGCATTACACGCAAAACGCACAACGCTGATGGTAAGAGATATTCACCTGACTCGACGCATAAGGGGTCAATCAAGGGAGGCATAAAATGCAAATTCGGGAAAGTTTTCAACTTTTTTTCATTAATTGGATTTTTTTTTTCTAAAACTTTTCTCAGAAACCCCGTTTTTTAATCTTTTTTCAATTTTTTTTTTATTTTTTTATTTTTTTTTCAAAATTATTCTTTTTCGAAAAACATAAAAACTTCTCTCTCTCTCCGAAATGAGCAGTAGGCCTGCTTCGTTCGTATATTCACTTTTACTTATACATATACTCCTATTAAAATATTATTTAATATAATAAAATAGAGTTATACCAGTGTATACTTGAGTTACTGGACTGCTAAAACCAGGGTATAGTTGAATCTAGCACGTAGGGGTGTAGTAATAATATAAAATCTAAGAATATGACAATACACGAGAGATGCCCCTGCTGGATCCAAAAAAAGCGACAAACACACGTATCGCACGTATTTTGGAGCAGTATCAAACGAAGAAGGCAAAATAAAACAATGAAAGGAATCATCCAAAATGGGATCCAACATATCAAAAAGCGGATCCAAAATCATCCAAAACAGGATCCAAAATATCCAAAAGGGGATCCAAAATATCCAAAAAGGGATCCAAATGATCCGATATTGGGTTTAAGCGATGTTGCTGAAGTAGGAATATAAGGATTTTGGTTCTATGATGTAGTACATATTAAGGAAATAATTTATATATGTCATATAGCAAAGATGAATCAAGGGTATTTTTGTAATCTATGTGGTTATGCTACTTTTAACAAACAATCGTTTCAACGTCATTTGGCACGGAAAACGAAGTGTCATGTAGATTGGCCAGCGGCTCAGCAAAATACGAATGCCAATAATGGTAGCAAAAACACCGATATTGGGATCCAATATGGTAGCGTCGTGGAGGATGATGACGTGAAGCTACGGACATGTAGTATGTGTTCGAAGATTTTCAAATCGGTTTCGTCCCTACGAACGCATACGAGCAGAGGTGTCTGTCAGAAGGTCAAGGCGGACCCCTGTGTTTGTAGCCGATGTTTCAAAGGTTTTAAGACAGCAGATTCACGAAGGAAGCATATGGCGAGGAATATTTGTGCGGTTGTTCCGCAGCAGACAATAAATAATACGACGAACAATACGACCATTAATAACAATACGACCATCAACAACAACATAACGGTGAATGCCTTTGGTAGTGAAAATATAGATTACATTACTAAAGATGTAGCGGCGCTGACGGACGCCCTTCGTTCTGGTACGGATGGTCTCCAGCATATCATCAAGTTGATATACTTTCACGATGAGCATCCAGAGAATCGGACGGTGCAAATTCCCAACGTGGCGAAGAACATATATGCGGTGTGGGATGGCAACACCTGGAAGCACAGTAGGAGCGATTTGGTGTCTTACAACATGATGTATGCGGCGGCTTTGCCCATGAATGCTGAGTACAGCAAGCAGGAGGAAAAGAGCCGTTCGTTTGAAGCGGTTCGCAAAGCGATAACTACATCTGAAAATCGTCCGCAGGAGAAACGAAGTGTTTCAACAAGCACCGATAGGAAGATGCTGCGTAAACTTATGAAGGACACGCACTGTACTATAGTGAACAACCGCAAAGCCGATGGTGATTTTTGAGTTTTGGGGTTTTATGGTCTTTTGGATGTCTGTATCGGAATGTCAACGCTCATAACAATGGAACACGAACCCAAGAGACCGTGCCGACCTTCGGTGGCTCCGAGGAAATACGAGCCACTTGAGATTCCGGAAGATGATAGTTCAACGAATTCGGAGTTTGACGGATTGTCATCGAGTGATTCGGAAACGCCATGTGGTGTCCTTTATGCTCCCAGTCAGAGGTCTGACGATGAGGATTCGGAAAGTGAGAGTGATTATACGGAATCGTGGAGAATGCAGAGAACTTTTGTTTCACTGGAATCTTTGGTAGCATATGCGAAGGGTTTGGAGAATATGATGACTGATATAGATTTGTGTATACTGTTCCGTGGTACGAATGGGAAGCAGTGTCGATACATTCACTATGGTTCGACACATGAGTTAAAGTCGGAGTTGGAGAATGTCAAGATCCGAGGCCAAGTAGAGCGTCTTGAGTTATATATGGAAAAGTAATTTCATCCCAAAATAAACTTCTTCCAAGAAAATTTCTTTCTTTGGGAAGCCTGGGGAGAAGGGGTCCCCGCTAGTACTTTGACCTTGCTGAGAAGTTTTCGGTCTGATAGTTTCGAGGGTGCCTGGTGAAGTAATATAATATTAGAGAAATTAAAGAAAACACTAAAGAAAGAGTTAAATTCAGTCCGGTTCATATTTTTTATGATAACGTCTTCGTCTACGATGTCGTTATGATTGGTATAGTGTTCCATAAGTCTCCAATTTCGTTGTATAATTTGTTTCCGTTTTGGAAGGTCTTGTAACATTTTTCGTTTCTGGTCTATCCACTCTGTCTGAGAAATATTCATTTTCTGAATGATGTCATATACTGCCTGTATCATTTCGGTTACTTTTTCTGAGAAGCATGTGAATTTCAGGGTCACTGTTTCACAGTATGGGGTTATGGAGTCTTCGCACTCCATATTTTCAAGGATGGATTTTAGGTATGACCGAAGTACTCGTGTTGATAACTTAACATAAAATGTGTTGTACGTGGAATTTGAAAAGGCTTTAGAAAAAACTAACCAAACGCGGCTTTTCACCATCTCCATGTGGGGAAGGTGAATGACATGTGGTCTTGGTTGTTTATAAATGACACTTTTTATACACGGCATTCCGGGATTTTTTTTTTTCAAATATTTCCTCAAATGTCTTTTTACATTCCCTGTATTTCGTGCGTAGACTATAATACTTATTTTATCGGGGGTGTACCATTTATTATAAAAATTTAGTAGTTTTGTTGGGTCGATTGAGTCTAACCGCGTGGCGGGGTCTATCGATTTGGCCAACGAAGGCGTTAATGTTTTCGTGACAATGTTTTGCATTTGTATCACCGAATTGTTTTTCCTCTGTACCGCTTCAATCTTGATGGCATCTATATGAGCACGCACACAGTCTTGCGTAATAAGCGGGTTCGTAATTATGGAGGATATATACTCCAAGGCATAGTTAATGTCTTCGTCGCCGCGTATATAATACCATGTAAAGTGCTCACGTACTCCGCTCTTCATTTCTATAATCCCATGTGACTTCAGACTATGCTCTAGATTGTTGTTTCCTCTCTGCATAAATGAGCTGCGAAGTAATACCCTCGAGAGTAGCTCTGTGATTCCAGTGAGCATTGGTGTTTCTGCGTCATAGCCATGCGAACACACTGCTTCGACTAAATACTCCCCCCCCTTGTGTGGTATGAAAACAAGCTTGTAACCATTGACCGCACTAATTGTTGAGTTCATACTTAAAGACATACTCCTTTGGTAAATAAAATGATTAAAAATTTAATTTTATCAGGCGGTGGTCTTAATATTTACATAACATTGGGTGCTTTGGATGTCCTTCTTCAGAAGGGGCATCTCGATAATTTGGAAAACATTTGTGGCTGTTCGGCTGGTTCGTTAATAGCAGTATGTCTGGCGTTGGGGGTGACTCCGCGCCAAATATCGGATATTCCGCAGACCTCGAATTTTATTCAATGGAACGCGTACAACGATGTGATGGCTCTAGGTAGCCCACTTGATATTGGTCCAATCAGAGAGATGTGTCGCTCGCTTCTAAAGCAATATCCAAATGTGAAAACGTTTCAAGATATAACCGATTTGTATGGAAAAAACGTTACGGTCGTTGCCACTGATTATTTGACTGGCGAGACAGTATACTTTAATACTGAGAATACTCCCGATTATGACTTGGTAGAGTGTATGGTTGCCAGTTGTACGTTGCCATTCGTTTTCTCACCGACCGAGTATATGGGTAGGAAGTACTGGGATGGAACTGTAAGTGACCCTCTCAGTCTGAGTTTGTATAGCGAAATGCATACGTTGGCTATAAATTTGACGTTTGACATTGCGAATGCCTCTAATCCGTTTATGCGATTTCTAAATATCGTATTTAAGAAAATACGTGAACTCAATCACATAGATAAATACAATATTGTACAAATATCGGTGCCACCGGATGCGAACCCTGAGGGTATGCTTTCGAGTGACATAGGTAAAAAGTTTAGTCTTTTTTGTTATGGTCAGTCAGGTTGTCTGGAACAGATTTCGGCTATTGTAAGGAAAATGAAGTCACAAGAGCGTCATTACGGTTCCGGCGATGAGGATTAATTTTTATTTGGAGACATGGGTCATCCAAACCTGGACATGGACGAGGGTCATCCAAACTTGGAAGGTGGTTTTGGTTTTGGTATTCGGCGAAGTTTGCCGTCGCTTGTTCGGATGTAGTACCTTTGAAGACCGTTGATGTCTCGACGGGTTATAATAACCATTTGTAATTACCCATAACTTACATTTTTTAATCCGATAAATAGCATAAACCCGACAAGCTCAAAAATTGTCGGTCTTACACTCTCACCCTGATAAAACAAAAGGCCAGAATATTATCTAGAGTAAACATAATACAATGCCAGTTAAAAAATTAACCAAGAAACAGGAGAACGTTGTGAAAAACATAATGAACCACACATATGCCCGAATTTCTGTGTCTCGTTATGGTGTTGGTACGAAATGTATAAAGAGGATCGGGAAGGGAGTCGATCCCTTCGTTATTGCTCAAAAGAAGTGCTGGGATAACGAAATTTCGATTCCATGGGCAAGGATAAAAGGAAGTAAAAAACTCAAAGATTATATCACCGACTACTATCCTATAGATGACGATGGTAATATTTTTGTGAACGAGAATGGGTTGAACATGATGAATATTAGCATGTTCATGAATCATTCCACGAGGCCCAACATGGTTGCCCTTGATACGTCTTCATGTTTCACGAAGTTCAAGACTCTGCGGGCCATATCTGTTGGTGAAGAGCTGACAATCGATTACATGGATTATGACTTCAACAAAGAGGATGCTGAATATATCAAGAACTATTACAAGTAACCCATGTCTTGCGTATTTAGTAAATCGTGCAAGACTATAGTTTAAGGAAATTGTAATCCAACAGGTTGTGTTGGTTCTGCAGATTCGCTCGCTTTGTTAAGAATGTAGTTAGTGACATTTTGTTTGTATTCGCATACCATCTTGACTGGATCTCGCAGCAGGACAAAAGCCTTTTCACCCGCTGAAGTTTCAGCGAATATATCGAACATCCTATTCGGATTGGGCGGCCACGAATCATAGTGGTCTGTTTTTGGACTTAGAGAATGACGGTGTTTTTATACCCACCCTAGTGGGTGGGGGGTTTTTGGGTTTAATATTGTTTATTGGTTTTCTAGTTTACTCTTCGTCCTCGCTGGTCGGCATGGCACTGGCCATCTTGTAGGCCTCCATCTGAGCCTCGTAGACCTTCTTGGCGGCAGCAGCCTCGTCGTTCCACTCGGTGCGGTCGCTGTCGTCGGGGTAATCCTGCTTCCACATCCGTCCGAGCTCCTTCATATCGGTCTTGGGGTCCTTCTTCTTCATCTCGCGGACAAACAAATTGTAGGCACTCAGGGGACGCTTGGGAGCATCAGGGTCCTTCTTCGCCTTGGTCTTCGTCGCCTTGGTCTTCGTCGCCTTGGCCTTCTTCGCTGGCTTCTGGGTCTCGACCGTCAAAGCTAGAATCATCGTCGTGAGCGCTGCGACCTTCGTCTCTAGCTCTTCGATCCTGGCATTGGTGGTAGGCATGTTGTTGAGTGGTGGTGGTGGGGTATGTGTTCTTGTGTATGTATCTCTTGGCCACTATCTCACCCTACAAATCCTAAGGTCTATTGATTGGGCAGTTTTTATACAGTCAGCTCGTATGTTTAGGCGTTATCAATAAGCCTTAGAATGTGTTAGATATGGCTATTAGACATAAAGATGGGGAACAATCAGCGCAAAGTGATTCAAAGGGCTTTGGCCCATGCGCGACCAGGCCATACTGAGGACATGCGTATGTTGCCAATCTGCTACAAGAGATGGTATACTACGGGGACATGTAATATGTGCGGTACACCGGAGGAGGATCCGATTGTAGAACATCACCATGTGAACGGTCAGGAAAGAGGTCCCATCAGAGGACTCTGCTGTAGAAGCTGCAATACCATTGAAGGTAAGATGAAGAAGAAGCTACTTGAGATGTGTTCGGGACGTCCGCTGTGGGAAACCGAGTCTCTGTTGGATAAGTATGAGCAGAGCATAGAGCAATGTAAACTGATAATATTCCGAACCTACCGACCGTTCTTTCGCAGAGACATTATAGATGCCGCACAGGAGGCTGGTTCGGATGCTGAGGATTGTATGGAGATTGACTCCTGGAATAACAATTGTGAATTTTTCAACCAACTACATAACGCATAAACAAAAAACAACACACCCCACTTCGGTGGGTATAAAAAACCACGTCAGTGGTTTGACTACTTCTTCTTAGCGGGTGTTTTCACAAGCTGACAGTTATTTGCATATCAATAGGCCTTAGTATCTGTAGGGGTGAGATAGTACGTGGTAGAGTCTCTTGAAGAAATCATTATGATGGTTGAAGAGGGATGTCTACGGGCGAAGTGTGAATGTTGGAGATAGCTTTACACGGAGGTCGCGGGAACACCGCTTGGCGAGCCAACCAAACCAAGAGCGTATTATAATAGCCCCGCTCTGTACAAGTGTATCACCATTCAGAAATGGATCGGAGTGATTTAATGAACGCTACTGCGCATTTGTATGACCTTTGTCAATATCCCACCTTTTCCCCTTCCCTAACAGGAGGGGGAAAGGTGCCCACTGCAATTCAGACATTGTGATGTAGTTAGGTTATTGTTTGAATAATTATATTGACCTTGGGTAATAACATGATCAGTCACGGTCTCGCAGTGGAACTTCTACGAGTCACGATGCTTGTCTACGACTATGGTGCCAAGTACGAAGTGAAAACCAGCGAAACTCTCGAGACCTTCGTGAGCCGCCTGAAGTCGAGCGGTGGCATTGACGTAGTCAGCGAGTTGCAGAAGACCGTACTGGACGATGCGGCGACCCAGGCCCCAGACGGCAAGGTGTGTAAGTTCATCAGCAACGCCAAGACTGACGTGCAGGCGGGAATAACCCTGAGCGAGAACAACAGGCGGATATGCGTCGTCTTCCGTGGCAGCGAATCGAGGACCGACTGGTACTATGATCTGAGCATCTCCAAGTGCCGCCTCCGAGACGACATCTGGGTCCACAGTGGCTTCTTCAAGCAGCTGTTCGACGGCGGTGTCTACATGGAGATCCTGGAGGAGGTCAAGCGCCTGGTTGCGGAGCATCCTGACTTCGAGGTTTACGTCACGGGTCATAGCCTCGGTGCCGCCCTGAGCACCCTATGTGGCTTCGAGCTGGCCCACGAGATCGAGAACCCAGTGACAGTGGTGTCCTTCGCCAGCCCACGTGTGGGCAACCGGAAGTGGAAAGCCGCATTTGACAGCAAGGCTAATTTACACCACTCCAGGGTGTCGACCCAGCGCGACATCGTGACGGCGTTCCCGTACTTTCGCTATCACCACGTCGGTGAAAACATCCGACTGTCGGACAAGGCCGTGAAGGTGTTCGGTGCAGACGCTGTGCGGAGCTGGTATGAGGAGACCTTCCTCAGCTGTTGGAGTGCCTCGGATCACATGTGCGACGTGTACTACCGGCGCCTCCTTCAAAACGAGTGGCCAGAGTGATTCTTTGGACATGTTGTTCTTTATTATCTTTATATAGGTCTGGCTGACATTCAGTGTTTGTCTAGCCGAGCAGGTCCTTCGAGCGGCTTGATTCGCGTTTGGCCATCTCGAGTGCCCCCTCCGGTTTCAAAAACCACAGCTTCTCCGAATTGGGCCCTTGAAGTCGCAGCGTGCGGATAGCCATCTGGTTGCCGATCCTACCACGGAGCTTCTTGAACAGTGTGGTTATTTCATGGATGTTACGTTCTTCTCGTGCTTTGAGTATGCGGACCACCGGTTTGTGGTCTTTTGTCAAGGGATTTGTCCTAGCAATTTCGAGGGGGGTCCTCTTTTGCTTGTCGGGGATGAATATATTCGCCCCCTTTTCGATCAGCAGGCGCACCACCTTGTGGTGGCCGTCGTAAGCGGCCGCATACACGGGGGTGGCCTCGTACTTGTTCGCGAGGTCGAGGTTTGCCCCCTTGTCGGCCAGCACGCGCACGATCTTGAGGTGGCCCTCCTGCGCAGCCATGAACACGGGCGTGCATCCGTTCTCGTCCACGAGGTCGAGTTTGGCCCCCTTGTCAACCAGCACGCGCACGACCTCGTAGTGGCCCCTCAGCGCGGCCATGTGAACGGGGGTGCGGCCGTCCTCGTCCACGAGGTCGAGTTTGGCCCCCTTGTCGGCCAGTACGCGCACGACCTCGTGCTTGCCGTTCCGTGCGGCCTCGAACACGGGGGTGCGCCCCTTATTGTCCGCGAGGTCGAGGTTTGCGCCCTTGTCGGCCAGCAGGCTCGCGATCTTGTGGCGGCCGTTCTTCGCGGCTAACCACACGGGGGTGCGCCCGAGACTGTCCCTGAAATCGAGGTTTGCGCCCTTGTCGGCCAGCACGCGGACGACCTCGGGGTAACCGTGCGTTATGGCCCAGAACACGGGGGTGCGCCCCTCATCATCCACGGGGTCGAGGTTCGCCCCCTTGTCGGCGAGCACACGCACGATCTCGTGGTGGTCGTCCTGTGCGGCCACGAACATGGGGGTGTACCCTTCATTGCTCGCGAGGTCGAGGTTTGCACCGTTATCGGCCAGCAGGCGCACGACCTTGAGGTGGCCATAGTCCGCGGCTATGAACACGGGCGTGCATCCGTAATCGTCCGCGAGGTCGAGGTTTGCGCCCTTGTCGGCCAGCACGCGCACGATCTCGTGGCGGCCGTAGTAAGCGGCCACGGACACGGGGGTGCGTCCGTACTCGCTCGTGAGGTCGAGGTTCGCCCCCTTGTCGACCAGCACGCGCACGACCTTGTGGTGGCCCTCCTGCGCGGCCGAGTACAAAGGGTTGTAACCGTCCTCGAGCGCGAGGTCGAGGTTCGCCCCCTTGTCGGCCAGCACGCGCACGACCTCGTGGTCGCCGTTCATTGCGGCCATGAGCACGGGGGTGGACCCGTCCACGTCAGTGAGGTTGAGGTTGGCCCCCATTTTGGCCAGCAGGCGCACGACCTTGTGGTGGCCGTTCACCGCGGCTAACCACACGGGTGTGACCCCCTTCTTGTCCTTACGGTCGAGGTTGGCCCCCTTGTCGGCCAGTACACGCACGACCTTGAGGTCACCCCTTTTTGCGGCATAGTGTATCATGGCTGACCCCCCCTTGTCCCTGAGGTCGAGGTCGGCCCACTGGGGGCCATGCTGGTCGAATCCACTGGTTGCCAGCTTGGCCACAACTTTGTGTAACCCCTGTTTGACTGCCTCCTTAATATCATTAGTTGCCCCGAACCGATTGACATTGAGCGTTTTGCGACCGACCACGAAGCGGGACTTCTTCTGATACATCCCGAACGCAGTGTCGACGCTGATCCGCTTTCCTCCAAAATAAAACTTGACAGGCTGTGTTGACTTTCCAAATACGACTTTGACTGTTCGCATGGTTATTTATAAGCGGGTTATATTTTTTTAAAAGAGACTATACTTCAAGATATTAATATTATCACCAAACTATGAATAAGATGAACAATTGATTACTTCTTCTTAGGGGGTGCTTTCTCTGTTTTCTTGGTAGCCTTGTTGTCGTCGGTTTTCTTGGTAGCGTCGTCCGTTTTCTTGGTATCCTTATCGTCTGTTTTCTTTTTTCGTTTGGTTTTGTGAACTTTGATAGAAGTTTTCTTTTTGTTTTGCATGGTGGGGGGTGAGAATTCGTCGTTGAGGTATTTGGTATTGTATTTCCAGATATCTGGATGGCCAATTTTGAATTTTCTGTCTGGTTTTGCGGAGTACCAAAATATGCAGTCTTCTATTTTGTTAGAACGACTGGTATTATCCAGCACCAAGCAGTCGTAACCTTCGGTGCATGCGTTCATGACATCCTTGAAGGCATCAAATGTCGCGAAGAGACCGAAGAAGTTTTTGTAAAGTTTCTCCTGATTTTGGATAATATTCTCTCTCAGTACGAATATGAAATCGAGGTTGGCTCGGAGGTCGGGCGGGAGGTCCATACAATACTGCGTGGTGAGCAAAAATAGGGTTCTCCAGTGGCGGCCGTTCATAAACATTCCTCTTATGTTTTTGTCTCGGATCATTTTCTTGTCGTACATGCAGTCGTCTAGTAAGACGAATACGTCGCTGTTTTCTTTATTTTCCCTAAGGGCTTTTTTCTGTCTACTGATGACGCCTTCGATGAGTGAAGGTTGGTAGTCTCCGTGTATGAAAATCTCTGGTACATGTTGTTGGTAGAAATGGTTGCCTTCCTCCGTTGCCGATATAACCAATCCCATAGGAATTTTTCTCGAATAGTAGAGTATATCTGCTACTAGGGTACTCTTGCCTGATCCTCTTTTTCCAATAAATATACAAGTTGGTGGTCCTTTGGTTACTCTGCGTTCTTCTATAACCCGTGGATTGAATTTACTTATATTCAAATCCATGCTTTATAACAACAAACAATTTATAGAGCCCAGTTCAAACTTATTCATAGAACGTACCCTCGTCGAGTACGTCACCTCCTGAAGTGAACATAGGCATTTGTATCGCGTCCTTATTGAGGCGGGTAAAGTAGTAGTACATTCCGCCGAGCAAGGCACATCCTAAAACTATTGGACCTCGGTTTTCCATGAGGTACTCGTGGTTAACATCCTTGTTCTCGTTATACTTTTGATAGCCAAGACCTACAGCGATCAGGATTACTACGATTATCAGAATACTGTTTTGTGTTAACTCCATTACCCTTTAGAGAGCAAAATTATTTGTACCTCCGACCGCGGGTTGGGAAGCTTGCTGTGGAGCAGGCTCCAATCCTGGAATGGCTACCGGTGCAGCAACTTGCTGTGTAACAGGAGGACTTACCATCCCGTTATTGAGCGCAAACTGCGCTGGCGGCGCTGGCGGCGGTGGCGGTGGCAATGGATTACTTGAGGTGATGAACTGTGGATTGTTGGACTGCGGTGCCCCAAAATGCGAGACCGTCTTCATTTCAGGTGGACCATCGTCGTCGTCGCTATCGGAATCATCCTGTATTGAGTAGTTACCCACTGGTTCCGAAATGTCCTCGTCTTCTGTTGGCAAGCTGGTCAACTGTACTTCATCGTCGTCATCACTTGAGTCGTCGGAATCTGTGTCCACAATAATCTTGTTTTTCTTTGCGGTCTCGGTGTCCGTATCGCTGTCAGAGTCGTGAGATTTCTGTTTCTTTGTTCTCTTTTCGCGTTCGCTTTGCATGAATCTGCGCAATATGTCCTCCCGGGGAAATGCTTTGTCAAGGACAGTGCTGGAGCAGTCACAGAGCAATTTGATTAGGTACATTCTTCTTGAGTGGTGGTTGCTGGTCGTTTGCTTTCGCTTGTCGTACAGGTAGGGATCGTTGAAGATTTGCTCCGCGCCCTCTATGATGAGGTTGTGACAGAACGCCTCCTTTGTTGGCAATTTCAATTGGAGGGTGTCCTCGTCGTCTTCGCCCTCGTAACGGATGCTTCCCCAGATTTGAGCATTGACAAGGAATATCGCTTCAAGGACCTCCATAAGGTCTGGAATGGCAGCCTCTATTTTCCGAACTCGGCTTTCTATTTGCAGGGTGTTCCAGTGTTGTGTAGCTTTGAGGCGCCTCTGAAAATCAAAGAGTTTTTTGTTTTCGGGAACGTTAGGGTCTACCATACTTTCTTTGTACAATTCATTGTAAATCTCAATCAAAATGGGTGCGAGCATTCCACATAAAGTTCGTGTACAGCGCTCTTCTATTGTAGCAAGTCTTGAGTTTTCCATTATTATTAAGGTGCTACATAAATATTTGAACGAGGTAGACGTATTTAGAGGAATATTTAATAATATGTATTGGTAAATGGGGAAGTGTACGATTTCAAAATCCCGAGTCCCATGGAATCTAAGTGGCGAAGACATTAAAACAATATATCCTTTACTCTTGAACAAATTTGAAACGAGTGGGATGTTAACGTTTAAACCATCCGAGGGCGGGAAAACGATGGTGACCGAGGCAATAAAAGCGACTGATATTAAAAAAGGAAACAAGGATAGTGTATATACCCCTCTTGGTGTAAGTGTCTTTCACGTACACCCTTATTCTTGTTATCACGATGCTGATGTGGTTTGGGGATGGCCAAGTGGGGAGGATATTTCTCAAACTATAGCCTGGTCACTGAAGGGAAATCTGCTTCACACGGTGTTTTCTGTCGAAGGGATCTACACGATAGAGGTGAATCCCTGTTTTGCTAAGTATCTTGGTAAAATCGGTAACGATCAGGACGCGGATTTCAAGAGAGGGATAATTATCAAATGGGTCGAAGAGATTGGAAAAAGTACACATGAGCTCCGGGACGTGGATATATGCGAAAAACATAGGATTATACCCCAGGATTGGATAGAATTGGTCAATAATCTGAAGATAAATTGTAGTGTTAACAACGGAGAGGCTGTGATTAACTGCAAAAGTTGTCCACACAAAGAGGTAATAACGGACACTATCCGGAACTATTTGAATTACACGGATAACCACATGGCTATACCTACATACAACGTAAACGGCAGCGTGACGGAGATGGTCACTATCCAAAAGAGCGAGTTTTTGGAAAAAGTAAAAGACATTTGTAACACCGTACACGACTTCAAGTGTGGCGAGACTCAGACCCGCGGGGGCAAATGGAAGAAGAATAGTATTTTCTACGTAGACCTTCATTGGCACAAAGAGAGCCAGTGTAAATTTACAAACTGCTGTTCGGAAAGTTCCAAGCCATATTGTGACTATTATGACAACTGGATTAAACAATCTCCCCGTATACAACCCCCGAGTAAAATAATAAAATTAAGTAATAATTTGGCCCTTAATAAACATTGTAAAAAGACACCAGTAGCGTTGAAAAGTATATTAAAACATAACCTTTTAATAAATAATGAATAGATTGTCCAGAGAACGCATTCTGACATGCATATCGAATGTCTTGTCTTACAAAGAATTTTCCACTGTGCGGTACAGACACCGTGGCGGGAAGTCGGACAAAGTTGCTGGCTTTGACTTGGACCACACTCTCATAAAACCAAAAAAGAACAAACTACCGACGGGAAGAGACGATTGGGTATGGATGACGGGTGTTAAAGACAAGTTGGAGACCCTTCATGCCCAAGGTTACGCGATAGTAGTGTTCACGAACCAGACCGGTAAGAAATTAAAGGATGTAATGAATAAAATAACTGACATACAACTCGAGGTCCCCTTCCCATTCAGTGTATACATTTCCACAAAAAGTGACTACTACTATAAACCAATGACAGGAATGTGGGATCTGTTCGTGCAACACAACGGGGGAAAACCGAAAAATGCGTTCTACTGTGGAGACGCGGCTGGTAGAGAGGGTGACTGGGCATGCTCGGACCGTGCGTTCGCTGAAAATGCGAAGATTGCTTTTGTGACGCCAGAGAAGATGTTCTTACAAATTCCAGACACCCAACCCTGGAGCTGCAAGGGTTATCCGTTGAATCACGCTTCGACTGTCTCATCTAAAGTTCACCCCAACCAGACCAAGGAGATAGTAGTTTTGACTGGTTATCCTGGTTCTGGGAAATCAACTCTGGCGAAGAAGTTCAAAGGGTACGTGGTGGTTTCAAAGGACAAGTACAAAACTCGGTCCTTCAAAATAGGAAAGCAGACATTGCTAGATGGAAATAGTGTAGTGGTGGATGATACGAATACCAATGTGAAACACAGGGCTCCTTGGATAGCGTTGGCGAAAGAACTTGGAGTGCCAATACGAAGCGTCTACATCAATACGGACATCAACGTTGCGATGCATATGAACAGTATGAGGCACCAAATGTCGAAGGGACGCGAAGTTATGATTCCCAAAGTAGCGTATTACACCACCAGAAAGAACTTTACGGCGCCTACGGTGAAAGAGGGTTTCTACAGTGTCACGCTTGTTGGGTCACAATTTCAAGGAAAAATGCCTGCTGAATTTGACATGAAATACAATTTGTTGTAGTAGCCTGATTAAGCGGTGGTGAGCACTGTGTGTGATGCTCACTAATTAAAATATATATTGTACGGTTATTAACAAATGTCAAGTCCAATAAAAGTAGTTGTCATTTCTGTGCTCATTTCTATGTTTATTTCTATGGTCATAAACGTCGTGGTTCCGTATATTTCAAAGCCATACGCCACTCAGACTAAACCGCCAAATGGCGCTATAGACCAAATTATATACGTGTTTGTTCACCAGGCACAGGTACCAATAGCAAGCACCTTGATAATTGCGATCATTGTCGCTGCTTCCGTATTCTTGAGTTATTTGATTTAAAAAGTATATTAGGAGTTGAAGTCTAACTATAGTTATTATAGTAAGACTTGATGTCCACAGAAACGAGAACAGAATTAGAAGTGTTTTCCTTCCTAGCCACCAACCCGTGGTCCCCATTTTGGGTGTGCCAGCGATGCGTGCTACATGGAAAGTGCAGAACTGCGTTCCCCTGTGTAGACTGTGCACATTACGTATTCCAAGGCAAATTGGGCGAGGGTAGAACAAGTTCCTACGATGGGCAGATAGAGTACCACGATTTGTTAAATGTAGCCAAAGTGGTGAGATTTTTCAATATACTCAAGCTCGTCCTATGGCTTACTTGGATTTCTTCTGATCGAGGCTTGCTTCAAGTTGAATGATGCGGTCTAGTGAGCGCAAGACCGGACATCTCGTTTTAAGGACAATGGACTATCAAATGATGCCCCGTTTGACAATGATATGATCGATGTGGAACTGGGGATTCTGACCGCGTAGTATTAAATACGGAAAATTAAAATAGATAGTATTAGTAATTAAACATTATGGCAGATGTCTCATCTTACCCAGTCAAATATAGTGGTGCTGTGGAAGGCGACGCTCTCACATCCACATTTTCATACTTCGACTCTGAGGGCAACGGCCTGGTGACTGGTGATTTCAACGCTGGTTCATTCTCCGGTGAGGGTGTTTACACTGGTACGGACTTCTCCGGTGCCACTGTAACGGATAGCACCTTGCCCTCCTCCTTGGCCGTGAAGACGTTCGTGGACACCCAGATCACTGGGGTAACTGGCGGGGGTGGGTCTATGACTGGAAGCAACCTTGTAGATCCCAATATGTCAGGTACTATCGATATGGTCGGAACTGTGTCAGGAGACGCGATATTGACAGAAGCAACTATAATCGCCTCCGGGGTATTGACTCGTGATGTCTCCGGGGTATTGACCAGCGCCGTCCTCGCTGACGACAAACTCATTTCCGGGAAAGCGGTGAAAACAATGGTCGATGATCTTTATTCGTACATGGTGGATGAAAATGGGGCGGCAGCCTCCCTCGACTCGCTAAAGGAGCTTGCAGCGGCTATAGCCAACGACTCTGAATATGCGACCACATTAACCACTGCCCTGGCGGGTAAGCAGAATACCATCACAAGCTCAGATATATTTGATGTGAACACGATAACTGGTGACATTTTGACTTTTGGCGTTGATGATGAGGCAAAGATATATGCAGGTGGCGGTGAGAAAACATCGTTTGGACTAGGGTTTGCACAAGCAAAACATGGCTCCAAACAAAACGGCGTGCTGATAAGCAAGAGCGTCCCCGCGGCGCTCACTACGGGCAGCCACGAAGCGCCCACTTCAGGCCCAGCTTTGTTCGTAGAATCGAACCACAATTACGGAAATTCGTGCGCTATGGGGTTATATCATCCATATAACGCTGTGAGAGCAGTAGGGTCATTAGAGGCCAGAGGAGCATGGGGTGGCGGAGGTTTCCACGGACACTATTCGGGCACGGGAGGGGGGTATGCAAGCAGCGCTGTATTGGGAGGTCTCAACAACGGTCTATACGTGTACCACGGCGTCAAGTTCGATGCAACTGCACAGATCGCCGGAGCAACCACCATCGGGGGGGGCCTGCAAATCAGCGGGGATCATAATTGGGTATCTGATGAGCCCGACATAGCTTTGAACGTTACCGGGGGGGCCAAGTTCACTAAGGTTCGTATTGGAGATACTGATTCGACCAGAACAGTTGATATGCCCAGTACCATGAGCTTCAGTGCATTGTCGCCAGCAGACGGTTCGCAATTTGTGAAGGTCACCGACACCGAGACGGGGGTAAATGATTTGGTTGCGTCTGGTTCTGTCACGGGTGGCTCGCTGACCGACGGTGTGATGACCGCCACGGCGGGAGACCTCTCTGGTGTGACTAACTTGACAGCTTCTGGGACCATCCTCGTGGGATCAGGTGACGGAAAGCACATGATATACGACGCCGACGACACCGCAGCGGGGCTCACCTGCAGCCATATTACTGGTACCACGGGCATAGGTGGTTTGAGAATCGAGCAGGGTGGAATAAATGTAAACGCTGGAGATGTAAGAGCTAGCGGGCTATTCATCATGGGCGGCGGGATATTTTGCGGCGCAGGTATCGCAGGCAGCGGGACATTTGCGCGCCAAAATGAGGCGCACACCGGCATTGAAGTGTCGTCTGGGGCCATCACAACCGCTTGGGGGAATATAATTGCGTATGCTGGAAATATCACCTGCGAATATAGCTCACACTACGAGGACGAGACCGGTCTCACCAGCGGGATCCTGACAGGGCATACTATAACCGATGGCACTATGACCTCGACCAGTGGAAACCTTTCTGCTACAACGGTCACTACGACCGCCGGTATGACTGCTACAGGGACCGTCGAGGGCGGCACCGTTACTGATGGCACTATGACCTCGACCGGCGGAAACCTTTCGGCTACATCAGTCACTACAGGGACCTTCGTTTGTGGGGGGACTACTACTTTGCCGGATGGAGCTAGTTTGAATGTGTATGACCCGAGCGGGAACCAAGCACTCAAAGTCACAAACAATTCTTTTCAGATTGCAACTAGTACGGCTACTATCACTGGTGTGTGTAGCATCTCTTCTGGTGACTTAAGATGCAATGGTGTGCGAATCCAATCGGACAAGGATTTTACAGGCGCAAGGGACATTAAAATCACTAGAAATATTGCGGAGGTGGTGGACATCACTGCCACGGGTGCCGTTTTGGCCGACTCGCTGACGGACGGTGTGATGACCGCCACGGCCGGAGCACTCACTGGTGTCACAAATATCACCGCTACCGGGACCATCACCGGAAACGTCATTGGCAACCTCACAGGAAATGCGGATACGGCTACGGTGCTCGCAGCAGCTGTCAATATAGGGGGCGTGGCTTTCAACGGTTCGGCAGCGATCAGCCTCCCCGGTGTCAACATCGGGGGAAGCATGGACACCACAGGAAATGCGGATACGGCTACCAAGCTCGCAGAAGCTGTCAATATAGGGGGTGTGTCGTTCGACGGTTCGGCAGCGATCAGCCTCCCCGGTGTCAACATCGGGGGAAGCATGGACACCACAGGAAATGCGGATACGGCTACCAAGCTCGCAGAAGCTGTCAATATAGGGGGTGTGTCGTTCGACGGTTC
>Ga0209711_10000077_pt1 | contig 90336 bp, 96 predicted proteins | sample ArcticOcean_MG_C_7_FD_187441 | JGI IMG/M metagenome (GOLD analysis project Ga0209711, IMG submission 187441) | Marine microbial communities from western Arctic Ocean - ArcticOcean_MG_CB11_88 (SPAdes) (version 2) | ecosystem: Environmental > Aquatic > Marine > Oceanic | place: Arctic Ocean... | reverse complement strand
GAGCAGCGTCTGTAGCCGCGGCCGATTTGCTGGCACAGCGGCAGTGGACGCAGCACACCTTCCAGGCGCAGTCCGCGTGGTTCGCTGTGCAGGTGCAGGTGCAGGCGCTACGCGAGCGTGAGAACAATGCGGAGGGGGTAGACAGCAGCGTCCTCGCCGGCCGAGCAGCGTCTGTAGCCGCGGCCGATTTGCTGGCACAGCGGCAGTGGACGCAGCACACCTTCCAGGAGCAGTCCGCGTGGTTCGCTGTGCAGGTGCAGGTGCTACGCGAGCGTGAGAACAATGTGGAGGTAGACAGCAGCGTCCTCGCCGGCCGAGCGGCGTCCACTGCCGCGGCCGATTTGCTGGCACAGCGGCAGTGGACACTATGTCCACAATTAATTACTTTAGGTTCAATTTATTAATAAATAGTTTTACTATTTTTTCTTCTCACCAGCTTTTCGATTTTTGTAGAATTCTTTTCTCTTCTTCTCGAGAATCTCCTGCGTTCTTTCATTTGACCCGAGTTTTCCTAGGTAGAATATGCCCCGAGAGCCAGTATCCCACCTGTCTCTGACAACGTCGTTGTCGGGATCGTTGAACATTTCTATGTGGCGCCTTCTGAGATCTGGGAAAGTCACTTTCCACCCCGCCACTGTGTTTTGGTCGCACGTAGATGCCTGAATATCGTACAAATTGGGAAACCCAAGTGTGTCTTTTTTCATTTTTTGGTGTATGGCTGACAGGTATTTCCCTTCGTACTTGCGGTTTAGGTGGCTTTCCCATAGTATCATTTTGCTACGATCGAAATCTATTATTTTGATGTCGTCGTTTTTGTCTGTCATAATGTTCAGACAATTGTGATCATTAAAGTGAACACCCACGTGGGTGTCTAGAAAACTCATTAACTTCCAATATTGGTTCTGGTGTTTTGCACTCATAGTATTATTACCCCCTTTATAAATGTCCACTAGTCTTTTGTGCAACATGTCCATGACCATGAACGAAGGTTGTTTGTGACCACAAAACACAGCATGAACTGGAACTGTAACGCTGAACGTACTGGCAATTTGCTGTAACCTAGCTTGCTTCAAGAATCCAAACTCTGATTTGGCAAGTCCGTCCCCACATGCGACTCCTGGTCTGGTCACCTTTACTGCGTAGTCTTTACCCTTGTGTGACAGCTGTATAACAGTTCCTTGACGACCTGGTATTCCAAGGCGTTTAATACCATGGGCAGAGACGTCTTTTTTCACGTTGAGAACATCTTTTTCCCATTTGGCACCTAATTTCTGTACCATAATTGAGCGGAAGTATTCAACATCACCATATTTTGAGTTGGTAAATCCAAAACGCACAGCCTCCATTCTGCTATTTGACCATCCAGTTGTGAGTCCTCGTGGATTATGCTCTCGAAGAAACTGAAACGAGACCTGAGTTGTCGGCCTCGCTGGGGCACTAGCGGGTAGTCTCGCTGGGGCACCAGTGGGTGGTCTCGCAGGTAGCGAAAGCGTGGCGTATTTTTTCAAACGATCGCACAATTCCTTTTTATTACCTGAGTAAGTCAAACCCAGTCTTTTGCATTCGTCCACGAGCTCATCCCGACTGGGAGCTTTCGGGTTTAAACGCGACCGTATTTTATGGCAAAGAGAAAGGTCTAACGACTTTTTCACAGTCTTTGGCATGTTGTTTACCAAATAACTAATATTTTAATTACATTAATACTACGTCATCCTCTTTACGATTATTGAGGAGCGTACACTTGGTGTCCTTGACAAGCTTTCGAAGCACTTTCCGGTCTTTTGGTGTAGATTTGAGTCGACCAGAATCTCGGTTTTCCGACGTCTGGATTGCTCTACGCATGGACTCAAATGTTGGGTTCGGTTCTTCTTGCTTCGAATACTCCAGATGGAGTGGCATCGCTGCCTTATACATCATATCGTATGTCACCGTCTCACTTGGTCGAAATTTCCACGCGGTTCCATCCCACACCGTACACAGGCCACTCCGTGCATTGGGAAGTTGTACTGTTTGGTTCTCTGGATGTTCTTTGTGGAAATATATACGTTTGATGATGTCTTGCAGCCCCGTTTCACCGTTACGAATCGCATTCAATAGAGCCGCCTCATCATCTGTGATATAGTCCATCTTTTCTTTTCCAAAAATATTCAAAGTGATGTTTGTACTGTTATCGTTCGTCTGATTGTTATTACCAACGTTCACAGTTCTACCGTTGTAATTATTCGTGTTATTGTTTGTATTATTGATCGTACTGGCTGGTATATCCTTTGGTTCTTGGCAAGTTTCACGCTTCTCGTGTCTTGTCCGAGTTTTTACGCTCGCAAAGGTTCTGAGACATGTCTTACACTGAAGAGGATTCTCATTCTGAAATACACACGTTTTTCTAGATCGATGTGAATACAAACACCCCCGGTTCTTGAAAACCTTGTAGCAAACTGGACATGTTCGTAATTCCACTGGCTCTTCAGCACTGCTCATTTCTGCATCAAGGTCGGGTACCTTTTTATCAAGGTTTTGTTCCGATTTAATCAAGGTTGCTTTTTTATCTGCTTTTCTTACATTTGACCCTACACAACTAGTTTTACGTGCGAGATGACGAGTATACGACTGTCTATTGTATGTAGCGTATCCACATAGACCACAGATATATCCTTCTTCCATTGTTGGTTACAGACTATATATTAATCTATCCTTAGAGTTTTATATGGTCAAACTTTAAATAATGAGTACTTTCATCGATAGCTGCTGAGCTTTATCGGCGAAAATGCCTGCTTATGTAGAATTTCTGGATTTTGTAATATAACGCCTCGGTGATATGTAAGATAGTCACTTCGATATGTCCTCAGCAGCCCTTCTTCAATTATTTGGATCCGATTTTCGAGTTAGGGTGCCCATTTCATCAAGGTTTTTATTTTAGGGTGCCCTTTTCATCAAGGTTTTTTTCTAGGGTGCCCTTTTCATCAAGGTTTTTTTGGTTTTGGGTGCCCTTTTCATCAAGGTTTTCGTTTTTGGGTGCCCTTTTCATCAAGGTTTTTAAGAAGTTTGAATTCTCAGCAATCCCGTTTTTGACGTAGTTGTGTTATTATTTTACTCTATCCGTCGTGCGGGTTGGTTTATGTTCTTAGAACGAGAAAGTTTTGGGCCCGATTCTAGTTTTCTTGTAAATTTATATATTATCCTCTTTTAAAACACCTACCGTAACGTTTTTCTAGGAAAACTACCATTTTCTTAGTTTTTTTGTTAAGCTGCTGACCATTTTAACCCTCATTATTGTATAATTTATAATATTAATTATTTTTGTTATATAAATACATATAGAATGATATAATAATCCAATAAGCAATTGTGTTTTGCTATTTTAGGTGGGAGAGAGATCTTTTTTATTTTTTGAAAAATAAATAATATTGAAAAATAAAAATAAAAATAAAAAAAAAATAAAAAAAAAGTTAAAAAAACGGGGTTCTGAGAAAGTTTTTAAAAAAAAAATACCTGGATTGATGTTATATAGATTCCATGTTAAAACCCGGAAGTTCGAGGAAATATTTTATTCATATTATTTTATATTCTTATTAATAACAATGTCTAAACGTATTCAGAAGTTAAACGCGGCTATCATAGACTACTATCTGTATTTCGAAAAGTCAGGTGATACACTGAAAATATGGGGGCCTGGTGCATCAAACACCAAAAGCCTTGTAGAATATGCGTCTTTAACCAATGGCATCTTTTCTCTGCAGGTTTACAATTTGCCATTGGAAAAATCGCTTCGGTACTTGCTCAATGAGGCACTCGACCCTAGACAATGCGTTGAGATCGTAGAGAAAATATTTCGTAAAATGTATCAACATGAGCTCGACCTCTACACAAAAATGCGTACACCCCTTGACTTGAGTTCACTTTCTTTGACTTTGCCAAGCATTACTTCGTTGCCAAGCATTACTTCGTTGTGGAAACACGAATCCGTAGAGAACGAACCGTTTTTTACACCGTTGACGATCGGCGATTACACATTTATTCGCAAACTATCACAAGGGGGGTTTGGCTCCATATGTGAATATCATAACAAAGTAGACGATACAAAATTTGCTCTTAAAATCATGGGTAATACAAGCGGGGACCCAAAGTGTTTTGATACCGAAGCTTTGACAAACGTAAAGGGAGGCGAATTCATCATCCAACAGGTATGTGTGAAAACATTTGACCGAAAAAAAGACAAATGGCCAAACAATTACGTAGCAATGGAACTTGCGGATGGGGATTACCACACCATACGAAATCATTTTGAAAGCGACATTGGCTCTCTAGGAACTTTTGCAGACAGTACTACTGAATCATCAATTATAGTGTCCATCAAATGTATGATAAACGTTTGCAAGGCACTCATCGTTCTAAAAAAGAACAGGAAAGTATACCCCGATATGAAACCAGCAAATATACTGTATGTAAGAAAACCAATCAGTTTGCATAAATACGAATTTTTCGCCAAACTCGGGGATCTAGACGGGGCATGCGAAGACGGAGTTGGGTCCCGTGGGGAAATATTCCCGGACAATCAGTCTTCAACCTACCCCCCGCCAGAATTGTGGGGTCTTGACGAGGCAATACAATTTGCCAGCATTCCGTGCGACGGGGAGGTTAACTCTTGGTCAGTGGGTATCCTCCTCATTGGGTTCCTCGAGACCGAGTTACTTCGCGGAATGGCGTGGGACAAAGTTGGGAACCCCGATTACCTCCGCTTCGAGCGGGTCCTCATATTGGATGAATGCCAAACTGCCCTCGCATCTAGCCTGCTGCTGATGAACAAAAATGACCTCACCAAGCTATTGGAAATATTCACCATAGAAAAGAGACCAACGCTGCAAGAACTTCTGGACATTTTCGTACGCTACCATACTGTCCTCAAAACGGAATTCATGAACTACCTTGTAGAACACCGCTAATTTTTGTTCTTAAAGTCTTTCTGCGTTAACTGGTAGCCCCAGTGCTGCAATCCTTGTCTTATTTTGGGACTCACCGAACTATCGTTGAACGACTTTTTTTTCTCCTTACACATATTGATAAGTCGCCGTCTGAACCTACCTTTGGGTCCCGCAAAATTCTTCCATCTTTGTATTTGGCGCACATCCTCCTCGGGGATTCTACGCCCTCTGCTGAAACGACAATACCACTGAACCCACCCATAGGGGTCATGCTCAGATATCCAGTCCTTTTCTTCCCAAAAATCCAAACTGGTGCCCGAATGGGCCTTGTATTTATTTATTCCCAGGTCGCACCCTTCCGATGTCAAGTTTTTGTCTGGAATACCCTGCCACCAACTCGTTGGAAACTCTCGATGCTGATTCCTATACGTTTTACCCGTTACGGCACTCCGTATCGGTCGCCAGTACGTACCCCCGAAACTACCCATTTTGAACATTTGACGCGGTGTCAAATTCGGGGTAAAATCAGGGTAATCTTTAAACCGCGGCATTCTTACGTGTTACCAATATTATTTTAAGGGAATTCTACCCAATCTAACTTTTGTTTTAATTCGTCATCTTGAGTATGGAAGCATTCCCGTAGATGCCTCCTAATATTACCTGTAGCGTGTGTGTGTGCGCAGCGTACATCTTGTGCTACATCTTCCTTCAATTTATATGCCAAAACACATGTCCCCTTATCGGGGCCTTCCGTTTCCGCATAGGGGCAGCAAAACGGGTACTTTTCCTCCTTGCCAGCCTGGATCTTCTCCGACCCCATTCGTTTGGGGGAAACAGTGCCTGGCGCGGAACGGCTCCTGGCATGTTTCTGATGGATGGCATCCCAATAGTTTAAATTGTCGTTCAATCGTGCGATGTCAGGCCTCTGGCTAGTTCCAACGGCATCCTCGAGGCCGCCTTCCCAAAACGCTCCGCTGTCTGCGCGCTTTCGCTTGGAGGATTTCTTCTCATCCGACAATTCCCGCACAAATGTTGGTGTAATTCTTTTTTTCGGTTGCGACATTATTAAACTTTATCAAGTTTAAACATAAAGTTTTGAAAATCGCAATTTCGCTCTTCGATGGACGCCGAACCCACGGAACTAGTCGGGCCATTCAGGTTGTCAGTCCAGGACTCCATAAGGGTTCTGAGGGTTTTGAATGCCACTGGTGACCAGAACAAAGTGAAGCGATTTCCGGCCGCATATGATATAATTTCAAAAATTAAAAATTATATAGCCGCCTGCAAACAAAAGTACGGACGCAGTGCTGGCGCCAAAACCATTTACTGTCAGTTGTGCTCGGGCAAGGATGACCTCTCCTATTCAACAATCGTGTGGTACTACAATTTTCACCGTATGGGAGACCAAATTAAAAGCGTATTGCGCTCCCGAAACGTAGACCCCGATGTTCAGCAGATTAAAATATGGAAACAAACCTACAATGAAATCACATCCACTACTGTGACTGCGTCCCAGTACGCAGCGAACACCGAACCGGACCAAGTGCAACTACTTCTGGAGAAATATCGAAACCACTGTAAAAACTGCCCCGAGTGTTTTTTCGGGAGTGACTTTGAATAAATTAAAAACAACAAACAACATGAAGGATTTAGAATTGAAAGAGAAACTGGGCCGCATTACACTCTCCGTGTTCTGTCCCGAACATGGAACATATTTACCCGCCATTGTCACCAATGTCTGCATTTATTCTGAAGAAAAAATTAAAAAAGTGCATTGTGACCTCGTCTGGAAACCCGGTTTGAATGTAGACACAGAAGACGCAAAGATTACTAATAAATGTGTCTTACAATGGAGCGACAACTCTCAGAAAACGATACCCGAAGAGTGCTTCATAGGACTCTGCATATCCTGGATCTACGCCAATGGCTATGAATACCCCGCTCTGATAGAAAACATGTACACGACAAATGATCAAGTTTATTGTGACCTCCTGTGGATGGATAACCAGGAGGACCCCTCTCTCAAGGGAATTGCCTTCCAGAATATTCTGGAACATTCTGTTGACAAAGTTTCCATCCAGTTCGATAGACTGTCCGCCAAGCTTCATAACGAATTTCAACAGAAGTACGCGAATCTGAATGAGGAATTTAACAAAAAGAAAACGCGCATCGAACAATTGGAAACCATCATGAAACGGAAATTCAATACGATGCAGCTCGAGCTGGATGATCTGCGGAAAAAAATGAAGTCTCGTTGAACAAATTACCGAGTAGGCGCCTACTCGCGCATTTTCTCAGGATAATTACCGAGTAGGCGCATATTCCGTGAATATTTACCGTGTAGGCGCCTACTCGGTAAATGGCGACTGCAGCAGGCGCCTACTCGGTAAATGGCGACTGCAGCAGGCGCCTACTCGGTAAATGGCGACTGCAGCAGGCGCCTACTCGGTAAATGGTAGTGTAATTTAAATATTGAAAAAATAAAGTTTAGAAAGATATTTCTTATTAAGTTAAATGAATCAAGATGCTAAGAAGTCCAAGAGGTTGTAGCACCAGGGAGATTTCCCTGGTGGGAATCGCTAGAGAACCAGCGAAAGGAAAAGTGGTGGGGATAAGATATATTGGCACAGATGGTGAACCGTTTTTATGGGGAGACCAGTCTGGTCGCCCTACTGGGAGAAAGCTTTGCCCCTTTTGTGGAGGACAGATGTCCAAATGTAAGAAGCGGTACAAACTCAAATTAGAACGCACCGAGCAGAAACTTAAATTACTAATTCTCCGCCGCATCTGGAAGTGTTGGTGCCTGGTAATATCCGCCAAACAAACGGAAATAGACAAGAACAAGTTCTCCGCAGGTAAAGTTTTCATCCCGTATCTCGAAAACTTCAAAGAAAAGATTAAGAAGGAACATCCTCATCACATTATGATAAAAGCCATAGGTAAGCTGTTGCACACTGCAATCAAAGATTCAAAGCACAGCAAAGAGCACAAACAAAAATACAAATTGCCAAATGGGAAATACAAATGTCCAATGTGTAAGAAAGAGGACAAAAAAATGGGAGAAATGCACAACGCACATTGCGATGAAAGAATGAACGATATCGTGAAAAAAGTGGTGAACACACACCCAAACGACAGTTTTCTCGAAATTTACAAAAAGGCCATCCAGTATCACATTGATAACGTACTATTGATCATGGTATGCGGAAAATGTAATTCAAAGTTTGAACATTAGGATATTGAGATTCTCGGGAGCCTAGAAATATCGGTAATGAAATATTAAAGTAAATAATGCATCCTTCAAATGTACATTCTGGCTATGTGCTCACTCAGTTCATTCCGCAAGATATAGTCGGGAGAGTACGCGATTTTCAAGCGCACCCCGTTCGCGAGTCTTGTCAGGTCTACACCAGTGCGGTGTACGACAGGATGAGGGTGGGTATTAAAGTGCTGCGTCAGACACTCACAGAGAAATACGATGACTTTCTATGTTACGAGGGGTACGACACCGACGAGGACCTTTATTTTCAGTGCACCATACTGGGAATGCTTGAGGACTGGGTTCGGGCTGGTCAAAGAGGCGAAGCCTCCCTAGAGCGGACATTGAAGCGATGCAAGAGTTCTCTTAACTACATTTCGGTCAGATACGAAGACTGGTGGTGCTCGTATTGGAACCATTTGTATGTTAGTCTGATGTTTGGCGGGGCGTGTATTCACTTGGAAGCTAGGTTGGAATGAAAACGTAAAATCAAGCGTCTTGTGGGTTTTCTCCAGTTAAAATACTGTTTGTGATGAACAACCGGTCTACAAAATCGTTTTGATTTGTATTTAAAAAGTCTAGTGCTTCATCAGAAAGTCCAATCGCTCCTGCAAAATTGCAGTTTATAAACAAATCTAGTCAGGTTTTGTTTTCACGTTCTAATATAAATTTTCTTCCCATTTACCTTGTAATATAATCCGCCTTTTGGGCCCATATAAACTTTCCTCTTTTTCTTTCCGAAACGCATGAATAGGCGATCCAGCCCCATGGCCTTTTCGATCTCTCCAGGGGCAAAGGACATACCCCTACACGCAGGGCATATTACCTTTTCCCCCTCCTGTTCGCGTTTATCTTTCCAGATTATTTCACACCCCTTGCAGACCGGCATTGAGACAGCATGTGGATTGCGTCCAAGATGGAACTCTTTTAGATTACTCCAAGATTTGGGTGGTAAATGTTCCATACACGAAATGCATTGCATATAATTACGTTCCTTCCATTTCTCTACGGCACCACCATATGCTTTCTTAGCTTTCTGAACCAGCGAAGGCATTTATTATATATGTATATTTTAATTAATTACTCTTATTTTTCATAAATACTTTCAATATTTGCCCTTCGCCGTTGTAAATTATTCTGGCAGGTCCTACCGAACAACGCACACATGAGTCTGCTTCAAAAAAGTCAACGGTGTAGGTCCCATCGCGATTCGCGGTCGAAACCAGACGAGGCTTCTTATTAGTCTTCGTTTGCAAGATTTTCCTATTCTCGTTTATATGGTCTGCTCGGCTCTTCCACTCGGCAATACCCTTGGGATGCTTCAAGACCTTTTTCCAGAGCATGATGGCGGCTTCGGTGTAATTATCAATCTTTGAAAGCTCCTCGTTTAACGCAATGTAGCCTTTCACCCGATGGTCATGTACGAACAGGTCCCACGCCTCAACTTGGAGTGACATTTTGTGTGTTGTATTATTGTTTAAAATACAAAGTTTAATTTCTAGAGGTATAATATAGTGACCTAAAATTTATCACGACATACGGGGCATGTAAATCTATTGTTTTCACGCGCCCATTTTGATAACATTGAACGACAAAAATTGTGACCACATGGCAAACGAATAATACCAGGATGATCTGAACGATGTGTTTCTTGACATATGGAACAGAATATGTCACCCGAACCTGTTGTGAGTGACCCAACCGTTGAGAAGAAATTATACACCTTCTTCATGAAGGCTCTTACAATCCAGGTATTAGATGATATAACGTCAATCTCTGCCACGGCATCCAACTGTCGGTCGTGTATAGTGTAAATCAGTCTATAGATTTCATTAAACGCAAACTCATTGTTAGTGATCTGAGTTTGCGTGGAAGCGTCCATAGTCGTTGTACCAATAACAACTATGGGGTTCTGAACACCCAAAATCCGCAGAATCAATTCCAAACTATTTGACAACACCAATGTGTTGCCAAATAGCTTTGTTTAATTTATTTAGTTTAGTATTAATTTATTTTCTACAGATCCTTTTTCCACATATCCTTCGGCGTTTGGCTTTCGGTGCTCTCCAGGTAGGCTTGCTTCTTCTGAATTTCCAGTGCCAACAGTGCTACCTTTTCTTTCGTAAACGCATCGCATTTGATATCCAGGAGATACTGCAGACCCGTTTTGTCACTGTCCTTTTTCCAAAGATAGTACTTGTCTTTGGTGAGCTTGGCCAAAGTATCGACTTTTTTGACACCATATAGTACAATCTCATTATTCGAGACCGACTCGATGAACCGTATCTTGTTCTCCAAAATGTTCAACTCGTGTTTGGTGCGTTTCTCCAAATAGGCCTTGCGCTTCACATAAAACTCCAGACGGACGCTGTAAAACATTCTGATCACATCTTCGGGGGTGTCCAACTTCACAATCTGCCTGGTATAGTCGAGTACATGTAGGTTCGTTGCGGAGAGACTACCTTGCAACTTCAATAGCCCCGCCAACTTTTTAGTATGAACCAGTTCTCGAATGGCAGCGGGACCAAATGTAACCTGTATGTCTACCTTCGAATCACTGCTGTAATCGTCGTATCTCTGAATTTCACCATTGGTCTCCAACTTCTTCAAAAATTCAATGTAGTCGTTTGTCCACGTACCGATAGGCAACTCCGTAACATGCACCTTGTTGCGGGTGACTTTGTAGATACCATGCGTAGACCATTTGTTTTTGTCAGTTTTGTTGATATTTCCCAAAAAACTATCGTACCATGGCACCATTTCGGTCAAAGCGACATTGCCAGGGTCCTTCGCATTCATCAGCTTCAGAAGATTGCTCTTGATGTCCGCTGGGTTGAAACAGGGAACGTTCGTAGAGAAACCAGTTCCAATCCCCTTGCTTCCGTTTATCAGCAGCAATGGCATAGTTGGCATGTAGCAGACTGGCTCAATAGAAGTGCCATCGTCCTCCAAATAGTTGAGCAAAACATTGTCTTCGGGATTGAACAGCTTGTTGGGCTTCAACCGGGTGAAAATGTAACGAGGCGAAGCACTGTCCGAACCGCCCGAAAGTCTTGAGCCGAACTGTCCATTGGGCGACAACAGATTGATATTGTTGTGACCGACATACTTTTGGGCCATGCCGACAATGGTCTTGTTCAGAGATTCCTCACCGTGATGGTAGGCGGAATGCTCAGAGACATAGCCAGACAACTGCGCGACTTTGATTTCCTTTACCAGATTGCGTTTGAAGCATGAGAAGAGCACTTTTCTCTGACTTTCCTTCAGACCGTCTATAGCCGACGGCAGAGACCTCATGTTGTCGGCAATACTGAACAGGACCAACTCACGATCGATGAACTGCGAAACGGGGACCACCTTCTGATTGTAGTCTATATCCTTGGGCGACTCAATAAAATTGCGAATCCATGTCTTTCTCTTATCGGTGGCACCGTTCTTGATGTCCTTTCCGAATGCCAACGTCACCGCTTCGGGGTCTGCATCTGTCTGAAACTGATAGGTGAGCGAATTCATCCGACGGAAATACTCTTTCGCTTCGGCTGTTGTACTCGTGCCCAGACCCTTGTAGTATTTAATCTTCCACGCATTCGAAGGATGAGCCTGTTTCCACCGGTTGTAGTCAGGCAAATTGTAAAACTCCTCTGTCTCTGAACCCTTCTTTGCCTTGACGATAGGCGTCAACATTGCACTGATGAAACCCGGAATCTTCAGCAACGATGGCCAGTAGCACGCGATCAAATTGATGGTCAGACCCTTGATATGGTAACCATCTTCATCCTGGTCGGTCATGATAAGGACTTTGCCGTAGCGCAGACCATCGGCATTGGCGTATTCTTTGCCGAACTGAAGTCCCAAAATCTGAATCACACTCTGAATCTCCACGTTTGCGCTCAGTTTCTTGGCAGTCACATCCCGAACGTTCAGAAGCTTCCCTTTGAGCGGGAAAACACCGAACAGATCGCGATTCTGAATGCCACTCAGAGCCATAGACTTTGCCGAATCTCCCTCAGTCAGAATCAATGTACATTTGGAACTCTGCGCCCCGCCAGCCTTGTTGGCATCGTTCAGTTTAGGAATGTCGGTAATTCGACTCTTCTTCCTCTGGCTCGATTTGAGATTCTTGATGTCCTTGGCTTTGGCGATAGCTAGGATGTTGTCAGCAATTCCCAATTTTTCGACCTTTCGCACGAAATCATCCGACTGTTCGAACCGAGACGAAAATTCGCGTACCGTACTAATGAGTTTCTCCTTTGTCTGCGAAGAAAATTTCGGATTCGGTAGCTCTGTGTCGACGAACACCATCATATTGTCTCGAATGTACTGTGGCTTGATAGTAACGTCTTTGTTCTTCGCTTGGATTTTTTCCGCGATCTGCTTGACCAGGGGTCCCACAATGTGCTCAACGTGCGACCCGCCTTCGAAGGTAGTGCAGCCGTTGACAGAAGATACTTGACTGTACCCATCGATGGGACTGAGGCAAATTCCAACCGTCCATGGAGCATCCACAATGATAACCCGGGGTACTTCCTTGCGATCTTTCCCAATGAAGAGATCGATATAAGACTCAAAGGAGTTGACCGGAAGCTTAGTATCGTTCCAGAAGACCGACACGGTCCGAGATGTCATAGCCGCGACCTCTAGAACACGCTTGTACATCATCTGTATCGTCATATTGCTCGCGAAGGAGGTCATCCGGAAACGTTTGAAATCGGGCAAGCATTTAATCAAAACGCTGTTGGCTTCCTTAGTCTTAGATATGACGGGCTTCGAACGCTTAGTCAAATTGTCCTCAAACGTCTGTTCGTATTTTTGCTTATTGTTTACCACTTCGATCGTACTCGAGGTACTGAAAATGATGGCAGCCTTTGCTCCAACACCATTGGTACCAGCCCACACCCGCTTTTTGTCATCATCGTAATTACTGCTCGAATGTACATGACTGAAAATGAGCTCGGGGACATACACGTTATGTTCCTTATGAATCTGGATGGGAATTCCCATCTTACCGTCGTTCCAAACGGAGAAGGAATCATCGTCCACCTTAACCTTGATGTTGCAAACCGAACTGTCCCGTTTGGAGGCATCGAGGGCGTTGGTGACACATTCGTCAAAAATCTTCCAAAGACCGGGGTTGTACTCGACCATTTTGTGGCTCATAACACCTGCGGTGTCAGGGACCCATGTTTCAATCCGAGTGGAATTGATCGAGCCAATGTAACTCGCGGGGCGATGAAGCACAGCCTGTTCGGGAGAGAGTTTGACATATTCTTTCTCAACGTTGCGTGACATTTTGTGTTTGTTTGTTATTCTTTATTACTTATTATAAGTAGTCCCATTTCTCTAAAGTCATTTTAAAAAAACAAAATTTAGAAAAATACTTTTCAGTATTTTATACCATCTGAGTCAATGCCCGGAAGAATAGACCCCAATTTTTTTCTGTCTGTGCCTGAGATACCATGGGCATCATAATATATATCACCCGGTAGAGAACAATGCACAATGACAACACCCCTGCTACGATATCTAACTCCATTATAGAAGATAAAGATTTTAAAACAAATAATTATTGATCGAAATACTGACGCTCTCGGATAATGGAGCACCGCGGTACAAGAACGGACTCGTCCGTTGGTGTAAATTAAAAAAGTTGTCTAGGTGTAAGTTCGGATATGAAGGAATGTCCAGTTTGCCTGACAGACAAAGATTCTCACGTTCATACATTCCACTGCAACCATAGTATATGTTTTGACTGTAATTCGCAACTGAAACATCACTCGGTGGCAAATTTCAAAGATATGGTGTGTCCGATGTGTAGGGCACCCGAATACCAAGAGTACTCATTGTTCCCATACAGAATGATTTTGAACTCATTCTGCCTCGAACATATGGAAGAGAAGGAACGACAAGAAACAAATAATACAATAATGTCATTGCTTTCTGAATTCTTAGAGGGAGAAAATAATTAAAGGAAGGGTGCTAGTAATAACACAATGAAGACTGTTCAAATCGATGACTACATTATCCATAGAGGCGAAAATGCCTTCGATAATTGGGAACTCGTAGATACCTCCCAGCCGAATTGGATTTGGCTGCATCTCAACTCTTTCAGTTCTCCACATATTGTTATCGAGTCGGCTAATCCGGAAAGTTATATCATTTCGGCAGCAGCGTCAATGTGCCGCGAGCATACGAAATATAAGAACCTACCGAATCTGAAAATCTGTTACACCCCTATTAGCAATCTTGAGAAGGGGCGGGAGACCGGAAGTGTTACTTTCAAGAGTCATAGGAAAATTAAATTCTCAAAATGTAATTAACTCAATTATTTTGTTGCACACCGAAGTCGACACTTTTCGTTTCCCCGTCAGGGTTGTTTGAAGAAATTCCAGACGCAAATTATTATCTATTTTTGACAACGCTACTGTCAAGTGACCCATCGAGGTGAAATGCTCGACTATCCTACCTGAGATTGTATTGGATACCCCTGGTATACAATTCAGCATCATCTGGAAAGCTAATTTTGGAGTTATATTGTCTTTTTTGCATTTTTTTATCCCCGATAGCATACTCTGATCGTGAACCAGTTTCAGTGATGCAGTTTTTCCCGGGATTCCCTGTTTTTTCAATTTTTCATAGAGACATTCCAACAGGAATACTGTCTCTTCTTGCGAACCACTACGAAGCACTGGAATGTTGTCTCTGAACATGGTGTTGAATATAGATGAAACAAGCACCGTTTCTTTGATTCTGGAATATCGTAAGTCTCGTTTCGCGTTCATTATATCGCCCTCTATCAGGTACAATAAAATAGTATCCGTATGCCCATATGTACCCAGAAGTCTTGCCTTCTGTTCACGATGCCTACCGTCCGTTATGCTTGCTGCGTGATCGGCAAGTGTCTTCCGTTCCACTATAAGCACAGGCTCTCCATCAATATCAAATCTGTAGTCACCCAGATCCAAGTTTGCGTACTGTACAGAAGGTATTCGGGATTTTAACACATCTTTTATAGTCTCCCTATTATCCACCACGAACGTAGTCATTTTCAATTAGAAGATGAAATAACTTAAAATGCTTTCTAAAAAAATATATGTCACAAGTATTACGATGTCAGGCACTCCACAGCGTCGCAGAAGGCCACTATCACCTCCAAGGCTAAATCGGGCGGTTCGCCGCCGCACGTCATCGCCGAACGCACCACAAATTCCACGTTTGGATTTCATTCCCCGCGCCAATGAGGCACAATTTATAGGAGACCTACCGACCTCGGGTTCATCATCGTCCTCCTCTCTCAGAGAATACCCACGCCCCCAGCGCATGGAATTTAGCACTGTCTACGGAGACAGAGATCAGATATTGGAAACAATACAGAGGTTGAGGTACGAACCGGAAGTCTTGGGCGTGAAGGGCGCTCAACATCTCATGCCGTTCAATACGGATACTGCCACTCGGGTGGCTGCTCGCAGAGAAAGAAAGAATAAAAACAAAGTGCCGTTTGCTAGACCTCTAGATGGTGTTCAAGCATATGCGTACAACGAAAATAGCGTTATCGGTATCCCAGTCGAAACGGAAAATTTCAGCGGTATCGCTATAGTCACTAGTGACGGTGTGAGACTGGCCTCACCTGACAAAAACTTTTTTAAGAAAGCGGCACTTGCTAATTTTGATAAAACCCTACCAGTCGCCAAATTGCATACTCTGGGGGGTCGCAGTTCCTCCCCACGAAAAAGCTCTTCCGATGCCCCAAATTCGTGGACATATCACAGTTTGGCTTCCCCCTTCGGGAAAACGAAAAAGAAATATATTGTTTACGGAGTGGACACTTGCCCATGGTGTAGAAAAGCCTATAAACTATTGGAGAAACACGATTTGGATTACCAAAGTAAGACACCTCTAAAAACACATACCACTATACCTCAAATCTACGAAGGCGTCGGTAAGAACAAAAAGCACATCGGAGGTTTCGTGGAACTCTCGAAGGCCCTACGAAAAAAGCGGAAGCCCGCAGCCAAGGCGAAAGCAAAGAAGGTCCCAGCCAAGGCGAAAGGAAAGAAGGTCCCAGCCAAGGCGAAAGCAAAGAAGGTCCCAGCCAAGGCGAAAGCAAAGAAGGTCGCAGCCAAACGTAGAGTCAAATGAAAAAGTTGTTCATTTTATAAAATGAATTGTGAATGTAATTTTAAAAACAAAGAAGTAAAAAAAACGATATTTTTATTTTGTTTTTTGTTCTCCGTCGGTGCGGCCGCGCGTGACCTGTCGAACTCAAACCCCCCCAAAACAAGGTATTGGCAAGTGGCACAACAAGTTTCAGCGGATTCTGATTTTGCCGCCAACCCTTTGCCGCGAACACCTTTGCCGCCAACACTTTTGCCGCGAACACCTTTGCCGCCAACACTTTTGCCGCGAACAAGATGGGGCAAGTTCTGACTCAACAAAACTTCGATTATGTCAACGAATATGGACACAAAAATTGTGGTTGTACGATGTGTTGTGGTGTTCCGCAGAAGGGAAAAATGCCATGCCCACAATGCGGTCATTTTATTGGGACGAATTCTCATTCTTGCAAGATTTGTAATCATGTTTTCAAAAAGCGGCCGGTACGCGCACAAGCTGCTGTCAAAACCAATTTGGAACCGCATTTAGAACCATATGGGGCCAAATGCGAAACATGCCACAAGATGACTGGTCGTGGAAACAAAGCTTGTTCGAATTGTGGCCATCTCAATTCTTGTGCGCGTCGCAATTGTGAATGGTGTAACTACAAATTCGAAAAAAAAAATATTCTGCCTCGCGCGAAGAGTGAAGCCAAAAAAAGCAACGTTGTCCAGTCGAGTGGATCCATCTGGAACAAGGAGGACGAGTTTGATGATTTGTTTGAAAACAATGATTATGATGACGATTTGCCAACAACTGTCAATCAGTATTCCGATGAAGAGCTGGATATTGATTTCGTAGATGCGATGCGCGAGAGCCACGGGGGAGACACGCTCATGGACTTCTGCAACATACCGATCGATAATTTTTTTGATAATATATAACCTTAAAGTTTTGTACTTACTATATTATTAAAAGAGAAATGGATTGCGACTTTGACCAATGCTTCACTTTTGTCTTCGAGAATGCTCCGCGATACCAAGTTCTCTGGGCTCGTACCAAATTCAAACAATACGACGGCCTGGCGAGGAGAATTATTGAGCAAAAAATAAGAGCCAAAGTACACAGGGAGATAGCGCTGACATGTAAGAGATTTGGGGAGAAAATAGTAGAATTTAAAGATTTAGCGTATTTCATTTCCGACCCCGCCAGTTGGTGTATTTGCCCCCCCGATACTATACTCTATTGCAGTGACGAGATCAATGAACACGAAAACATAAGACAACATCTGCGTAAAGTCGTAACTTTCGAAGACGGTGATTTTCTTCGTCATATACCCTTAGTTTTGAAACGAATAAGGGGTTTTATGCGCGACTACGACAATTATTTTATAAACGAGAAAATAGCCGAAAGGAGTGGAGAAAATGACCTCTCTGCCTTGTTCACTAGTTTACATATGATTAAAAATTAATAAAAAAAAAGTAAACATGAAGAAACTCTTGAATAAAATGTCAAGAGAGGAATTACTGGCGTGCATCAAAAGATCGATTCGGGCAGATAAGATAGGAGGCGCCATCGTACGACACGCTATGGGAGATTGTCTAGGCGCACCAGTAGAATTTTACCCCTTCTCGCATTATACTGGTATACTGGAAACTCCGATTGTCAGGTTTACTGCGCGTTGTAAAACATTTGTTTGAAACTTTCCAACCCCTCCGTTATTTCATTCCAAAAAGACTCATCCGACGTGTAGTCGTGATTCCTCAGTTCCCCACCAAACATTTCAGAATGCACACACTGTGTAATACCCAGCATATGCATGTAGACCTCACACTGAACCTTCTCATACCTGGGAAACCCCAGAAACCTGTTCCGTCTGTGTTTCACCTCCACCAACTTACCGTCGCTTTCCGAAAAGCCATCGATGCGTCCGCCAATAAGTAAAGAGTCACTCGGGGTAACACAGAGTTCCAAATAGTGTAGTTTGTCGTTGCGCCGAGTAACACGACGCTGCGTTTCAATCTCGAGTTGCCCGATAATATCATTTTCACGGCGAATGCCTCGTTCGGTGTTGACTATTTTTCGAATACTATTCTGTATTTTAACTCTGCTCGTTTCAGGAAGTATGTCAACTGCTTCCATCTCCAACTCCATAGAAACAGTTGGGGATTCCCCGACAATTGCTGGTTCAAGAGCCTTGGTTATCACTTTTTTCGTAAGGAGTGCCTGTTCCGTACGAGACTCGTTTTCAACACTACGGATTTTATTCTCGCTCGCCTTCTTTTCGGAAGCACTATCGGAAGACAAACTGAGTTGCATTTTGTGTAGCACTTCGAGTTTCTCCTGTTTATCGGCCTCATCGGAATCGGAGATCAACGATATCTCTTCAACTATAAGTTTATTTTTAATATCGAACGATTGAGACACATTGACCAATTCTCTCTGTATGGTGGCTACTCGTTTCTCGGCTTCGCATTGAAGAGAACGAAGGCGATCTACATCTTCACTCGAACCGGATGTTTCCACTATTTTTGAATGCTCATCCTCCGTAAGCACAAAATCTTTCGCCGCAACCTCCCTAACCGACAGAATTTCTTTCTCTTTCAGTTCGATTACCAATTGGTCAGGTGATTTCCATCTGTTCAGTCCGACCGCAGCGGCGACATCACTAGCATTTATATAAATTTTAGGCATTATTGTATTTAAATCAAATGTTTCTATTTTTTAAATCAATATTTCTCCAAATCGTTAGGGGGTCGTTCACCCCATCTTCCATAGTATGCAGATTTTCGAAGACCTCGTTGTCAGACACACCTTTCTCTAAAAGAAAATCGCGGTACGTTATAGCCAGGTGGGTAATGTGGTTCAGATCGTATGCCAGCGCCTCATTCTGTTGCAAAAGCACAAGATATTCGTACTCGTAATCCATCGTTGTTGTGCCGTTATAGTTGCTGGGCCATTTCCTAAAATAGAATACCGTTAGAGAAAACAAAGTCAGACGCAATATAATTTAAAAAATAATACCAGTACCTAATAATAAATGACGGCGGCAAATATTAAAAAACTTCAAACCATTTTAAACAGTGACACCAACGCGGAAACACTCCTACTCAATTGCGTACTCTCCAAACAAAAAATGGCGGTGTTCCCCCCCAACCCAGTCTTGGAGGTGAAAAGTGGCAAAACTTATATCAAGAATTTGAAACCCACCCTTGCACATACATACTCCAAAAGAGGCGTCACCATAAAACTCACAGATAAAAAATTGAAACAATATGGCATCACACAGCCACCCGTAGGCTGGTGGATGAGCGAAAAGTACGATGGAATTCGCTTCATTTGGGACGGTCTGCGATTTCTCAGCAGGGACGGCAAGGCTTTCACCTATGTTCCAGAGTATGTTCGCGACTTTATGCCAAAAAGTGTCGCCCTTGACGGAGAGATATGGATGGGACGCAATAATTTTCAAACCGTCGTTGGAATATCGAATTTGAAACCGGGTGGCAAGTACTCGCAAAAAAGCATTGACAAGGTCTGGGACAATGTCACTATCGTCGTGTTCGATGTACCCAGTCATCCAGGCACCTTCGAACAGAGAATTGCGTTTGCAAAAGACACCGTCAACAATATGCGTCTCTCCAAAGACAAGTGCTCGGTTCGGGTGGCCACCAATGTAAAGGTCAAGAGCAATGAACATCTCATGGAATTCTACGACGAGCTCACTTCCGAGGGAGCGGAGGGCGCAATGCTGCGTGCTCCAACGACTCCCTATATACCGGGACGTACGAATTTGCTTCTCAAGTTGAAATTGAACGAAGATGCCGAAGCGGTGGTTGTGGGGTATTGCGAAGGCACCGGAAAGTACAACAAAATTGTGAAGGGGGCGACGCACAAAATGTTAGGAAGTCTTCTATGTAGAATGATTGAAAATGGTAAGGTTGTAGAGGACAAAGAGTTTGGCGTCGGAACGGGGTTTGATGATATCACGCGGACTGAGTACAGAGATCCCACAAGCAAGCACTACATACCAATCGGTGCGATGATAAATTTCTCGTATATGGAGAAGACTGAGGGTGGGATCCCACGACACCCAGTCTTTCGCGGAGTTAGGGAAGACATGCCCACTCCTGTTAGACAAGTGCCAGCTAGTATCAATGCACTCTTGGTTTCCGAATTGAAAAAATTGGTGACGCAGACAAAAACTACAAAAGAAGCGAATTGGACATTCAAAGTTGGGTCATACAATAAAGCCATCAAGTGTATTTCATCCACTTCGGTCGAAATTACCACAGTGCCACTTGCTATCCAGGAGTTGCGCAAGTGTGGTTCGAAATTAGCGGGTGAGGAAGCTTTTTTCCAGAAGGAACGCGAATGGAAAAGTAGTATCCTTCAGAAAATTCAGGAAATCCAAACATATGGACGACTGAGCGCAATCCAGTCGGACCCCAAAGTGGAAGCCATACAGAATCTTACGACTATATCGGGAATAGGAGAAGCCAAAGCGCTTTCACTATTCACGGCCAGTGGAATAAAAACCGTTGAAGCACTGAAAACGGAAGTTGCAAAAACACCATCACTTCTTACAGGTGCGCAGAAAATTGGTCTTAAACATCACGCAGATCTATTACTGCGGATTCCGAGAAAGGAAATGGAACTATGGAACAAACTTCTCACTGGAGCGAGCAAGGAGATCGCGCGGACCATTCAGGCTCCGAAACACCTCGCGATGTTGACGGGCAGTTACAGACGAAACGCGAAAGACTCAGGAGATATAGATATTCTTCTCAGCCACGATACGAAGCACGCGGAACTGCGGAAAGAGATGGTTAAGCATCTTAAGGAAAAAAAGATTATTACCGATATCATATCTTCTGGAAAAAGTCAAACATTCGCTGTAGCGGTTCTACCTGGCACTTCCACACACCGGAGGATTGACTTGTTTGACTATTCACCGGACGTTTACCCGTTCGCACTTCTTCATTCGACAGGTTCTGGTAACCACAACCAAAAAATGCGGGCCAAGGCAAAAGACATGGGATTGAGTCTCAGTCAGTATGGATTTAAAAAGAACAGCAAGTCATATAAAACAAAAAAACCCATAACGTCAGAGAAAGATATATACGAGTTTTTGAATATGGACTATGTTGAACCACCCAACAGGGAATAAATTAGAGTTATAAAACATTTTCTAAGTATAAATAAAAATGAATGCTTATGGAGTCCTGGACTCTTCCCTACATGGTATTGTAAAACTAGCAAGTTTCACAACACTTCCGACCATATTGGACCTGTATGGACAACCCGATGTTCTTCTCACACACTCTCGAAAGCCGGCACTTGTAGAAATAATGAAGCAGCACGGAGTGCGAGGATGCAATCGCTTGAAAAAATTTAGTCTGGTGGCGATGATATGGTTGCGCATTGGAAACACCAATTATGCAGAATTGTTGGATTTCATAAATTCACATACAGGGGAGAGAGGCGACAGAGAGGTTGCGATTTGGTTCGACAAACTACGCTACACCATTCATTATATTCTATCGGCACGATGGGACGAGATTCAACAGGCTATCCAACAGGATCCACTCGCTCGTGATTATGCTCTAAATCTAAATCGAAGTTTTCACAACCAAAACCCAAAAAAAATCATATTTTCTTTGCTCTACTACTACCATCTTGGTTATATTAACTTCGTGCACCATGCAAGAAATACAAACACACGCTCGATGTCCCCAACGGCATACGCATCACTAGTGCAATCGGCCGCGATTAGAGTTGGAAATATACTCAATAATGCAGGAATACAATCCCCCAGTGTAACTCAAAGACCCATTCCACGTGGACGGAACAGTCGAAGGCTCCCGTGTACAACTCCGTCCGTTGTAACAGAGAAAATCCCAGAGCATACCAAGAGAGAGTACAAAATGATGTATTCCGAATTGTGGAACATCCGCAAGGAACGGAAACTTGAATCTTTCTCTAGTCACGAATGTCCTATATGTATGGAGGAAATTGATGCTGAGTCTATGGTTATCACTAATTGTGGCCATCATTTTCACCAAGAATGTTTCAACAAGATAAGGACGAACTCGTGTCCTACGTGTCGGAAACAGATCCACTAGTAATTAGGGTTATGAGTGTTAAAGTAAACTAAGAATGTAGCTTGCTCTAATTGTACAATGTTCATTGTAAGTATCGATATTGGAATATTCAATCTGGGTTATGCCTCGTTCTACTGCGAGGAGAACAGGATTACAAACTGGAAGCATCTAGATAAGATAAATATCAAAGAAGTTACAATGAACTGTAGGAAACCGAGTTGTCGTTTCTGTCACGACAAAACATTTACGGACTATATAGACCATTTCTGTGAAATGTTTTCCGAGGATTTCAAAAACTGTGATTATGTTCTTCTCGAACGCCAGCCCCCAGCGGGATTTGTGGTCATCCAGGAACTCATTCTCAATAAATTCAGAAACAAAACAAAAATAGTGAGTCCCAACAGTGTCCATAAGTTTTTTGGTATAGGTCATCTAGATTACGACAACCGAAAGTTAGCCAGCATAGAAACAGCTAGAAAGACCTGCCCCTCATTCAGCAATATTAAAACGGAAAGAAGACACGATATTTCCGACGCAATATGCCAGGCTATCTACTTCGTAAATAACCTACCAACGGCGAAACCAACTATTTTTGAAGGGTGGTCACACGTACGACTGGACAAAAGTTTAGATTTTACACAGTTTGAGTATCAGCAGAGTATCCCGTGACTATACCGTATAACTTTTGGAGACATTCCATATGCTCCCGGAGCCTGCTATCGTACTTTGAGAACAGAGCTTGTAATTCCAATAGATCTGCATAATCTTCAGAGATTTCTACATCAGCATCAACTTGGTAGAGACTAGTACCCAATAAGTTGTAATTTCTCCAACCAGGAGCGGGGGTCGGGTTGTCCGTCGGCCGAGGGGTTGGGGTCGGGTTGTCCGTCGGCCGAGGGGTTGGGGTCGTCGCAGGTGAGATCAAAGTGAATCCTGGTTCAGATTCACTACCGAGCAGAGTAACTGACATCTTAAGCCCCACTAAATATTCTTGGCCTTGGCCTTTCGGCCATACCACTGTGAATTTATTGCCATAACCATACATCGCTAATTTTTCTTCGTATACATTCTTGGGCATTATAATGCCCGTTTTCCACGACACTACCGATTCGGGAATTGCCTGAAGGGTATCTTTGCGAATTCGTATTATCTCTTTATAGAAATCATTCTCATTTCCAACTTCACTACCTTCGTGTTCGCGGAGTGGTATAGTTTCTGCTAGTTTTAGACCTTCCAAATGTGACACAAGCTCCAACTCTTTATTCAGAGCCCTCATCTTCTCCGAAAATGGATCATAGAGTCTCTCATAAAGGTCTACAGTAGTTTCCTGTAATCTTTTCAGCTTGGTAAGGTCTTCTTCTTCGAATATATTCACCAATTCGGAAAGGCATTTGTTCATTTGAATTTTATCTTCCCTCTCGAGTGTCTCATACTGCGTTTCTAATATTGTTTCCCAAATTTCACCAAAAAAAGTGCTCACTTGGGTAATGACAGAATTGTTTAATTTCGGGAAAAAGTAGTTGTCCAGTCTGTTGGCCGTTGTCGAAGTATCTGTCACGGTGTTTCTCAATTTGTCGAGGTTTCCCTGAGCTTCGGATATTTTATTTTGATTCTCTACAATCCTATAGTCTGATGGAACAGGAGTGACCGTTTCAAGATTTTCCAATCGGCTATGTAGACTAGACTTTCCCGAGCCCATGACACCCAAAGTGGCCTTTATGCTTCCCAAGTCTTGCCCCATGATGTTTATATTGTCCTCATTCATAAGCATCGTACTATGAGGAGCGGGTGTCTGTGTGACTTCCACCACCAGGCGACCGACATCCTTTTCTAGAGCTATGTATCGGTCTTCCCAACGGCTCAGAATTTGTAGCCCTTCTATAACATTGTTGATTTCTTCTTTATTTACTCCGTCGACATACACACCGTCGTTGTCCTTATTCATCATACGACTGATCCATGATTTTGCTGAATTCTCCTTCATCTGGCTAAAACGTTCAACAAAAAATCTACGCAATTTTGATTTATTCATGTATACAACAACCAAAACTACAAGCATTATGATGAAAGCAACTACTCCAAAGAACGGCAGGCTGTTTACTCTTTCTTTTAATAGTTCCCACTCTCGCATATTACACATAATACAGAAATAAATTTAAGTATTTTTAACATTTTAATCAACTTAAGGATGGATTACTTTAAATAACATAAAGAAAGTAAACATATAGAAAGTATGGATATTTCAAATTTAACATTCGACAGTGTCAAGTGGTTGCAGAGCGAGAAACACGCTTGCAACCTCAAGGCAGATAAAAAGTACAAGTTACGATTCAAGGATGGCGAGACGGGGCCTAAACCCGCAGTTACATTCGGACCCAGTGACCTCTCCATCAACACTATTACTGTCGTCTACACCGTTCAATGTTCGGAAGGAAAGGCAGTCACATTAAATTTGAAAAGTATTCACGACTACCTGGTGGGTTTCGGAAATGTCAAACTTCCAGCTAAGCGTGTATCAAAGAAAATAGATAAAAATGTATTTGAGAAGAAGAAAAGCGCGAAGAAGAAAGATTCGAACGAACCGTTTTTCAACAGCATAACCTGGAAGTTTGTTGTCCGCGATTGTCACCCAGACGGCACCAACTTTTTTATGAATGTTTCCGTGAAAATTTTTCCAAACGGCAAGTTTCAGTTCGCCGGTTTCAGAAATATCAAGTGCTGCGCACTGGTACCCAACATTTTGAAAGAATTTTTGATGAAGCACGAAAACACAGTGACAACGGACAACCACACCTTGATAGAAAAAACTACTACCATAGAAATGATAAACACCAGCTGCAGTATTTTCAACAAGTGCAACAAATACACCATCCAGCAGAAAAAGTTGACAACCGTCCTGATCTCAAAATACCATTTTCAAAATGGTGGAAACGTACTCTCCGCAAATTATGACCCAGCAAATTACCCAGGCATCATCATCAAATACCTTCCCGACAAATACAGAAGCCTTTATGACCCAAACGATAAAAAGAAAAAACCACAAGGCCAAATTTCACTACTACTATTTGGTTCTGGTTCAGTCATCATAACAGGCGGCAAGGACATCTCAATGTACAAAGAAGTCTTCAACTGGATAGTCGGGACAGTTTCAATGAACAGCAAAGACATTATCATGAACACTCCCACTTGGGTCAAGGAAAAGAAAAAATTAAAAAAACCCCTCGATGTTCAGAATTTTCAAGACATCTTCGGCAACTCCCCATACGAAGAAGTCCTTAGCGATTTTGGACTGATGTACGAGAGCATTGCCCACTAGGCCTCGATAACCACCTTCTTCCTCTTCTTCTTCACTTCCACCACCTCATCGTCCGAGTCGCTGCTTTCAATTTCGGTAATTACCGGTTCTAGATGAGTCAACTCTTCTTGTCTCACCTGGGAGAAACCACCAATATCCTCAAGCTTGCTCTCGTACTGCACCAACTTGTTCTCGTAATTTTTCATATTCTGCATCATCTGGATGTTCTCCAGTTTGGTCTTTTTTACCTCGCGGAAAATAAGATACACCACCGCCATAACTCCGAGACACAAAATAATAGGGACGATATTAATCAAACTAAAGGGCGAGCCCCCAGTTGGCATTTTCGGCTGAGTGCTCCGCGACGAACCGCTACGGTGCGGTTTAGATGCTGAGCCACCAAAAGAGAATTGCTTAGGGTCGGGGTAAGATTCTGACATTGTATTACCTTTTGTTGTCCTTATAATTTCCAATTTCTGAACGTAATAATTGGAAATTATTGACAGTCGGTCTAACCACCTCAAGTACGTGCCCCTTCTTACTGGCGTTACTCCAAATGTTGCGAATGTAATTGAACCATATACGTCAGCATAGACCTCGCCCATGCGCATCTTTCCCGGTATCATACGCATATAGAGCATACTCGTGCGATTGGATATTATTATTTTCATATCATCCATCATTCGTTGTCTCGCCCTCCTCCGTTTCGCGATATGTGCCCATCATCTCGCCTATGTGTGTCACAAAAGAATCTTGTGACGTCTCCCAATTATCAATAAATATGAACACCCATTGAAACGGCAAGCCGTCAACGTTGGTCAGATCTCGCTCCGAGGCAAACTGGTGCGTCTCGCTTGCATGTACCTCGGGGTTCTCTCTATAAATGGTCTTTTCACCTGAACCCGTCCCTGTTTTTATGAGCTCGACTCGCTCGGTATCTAGCTCGGTATCTAGATTGATTCGAACAATCGTTATATCCCAATTCTTACGGTAATCTGAATCAGATATCCATGTCCACGTTCCTTCCACCTGATACATTTCATGTATTTCTTTTTTAGTAAAATCGTACACATAGTATCTGTGTAGTTGTTGATCCTTACTATCGTCGTAAGTCACGGTGAGTCGTCCCTCTCTTATGTGTTGAATAAGAGAGACCAACACAAGAATCCAAAGTATGAAGAGTCCCACACCGAAGCCATTGGAAAATGTCTCGGAAAAGGTCGCATCCCCAGTATTCAAAGTTTTGGGTAACATTTTCTTGATACCGTCTTGTTGTGTAAACCAAATAAATGCGAATGCAACACCCGAAATAATCTGTGCCCACGGGGTCAGTGCGTATTTTGCCCTATCCACCATTCCCAACTGATAACTTTCTTCGCGAAAGAAAGTATCGATTCCGATAAACACCCAGATTGCAAAGACTCCGATGACAAACAGTGAAATCTTCGCAGAGTTATCGCCTGCTTTTGAAAGCACCGTATATCCCACAGCAGCAAGTCCTACAAGAGCAGTCATTATCTTTAGAGCGTTGTACAATGGTGACTCCTTGGGTGTCTCAAAATTGTCAGGTCGGTCTGCCGATAACACCGCAGAATCGTACAGACCCAATATAACAAAAGTTGCAGCCACTAGGATGAAATGTCCGATTGAACTGGAACCTATGAGGTGTTTCAACAAGGCATCGTACATATAGTAAACAAGCAGGAGCAGACCCGCCTTGATAAAACCACCATAGAGTTTGAAGTAGATATTAGCATTGCTCTGTGTCACATCTCCATCCTCGAATTCATTAATAAGTCTTGCCTGTCTTTCTTCGTTGTATTTGTCTACGGTCGGTTTAAAAGCAAGATAGCCAACTACGATGAATATGACACCCAAAATCAAATATCTGTACTCAATGCTTTTGTTGATAACAGGGCTATTATAATTTCCACTAAGTTCTGGTGGATCCATATTTATATAGATACAAGATTATTTTTTCGCATTCACTTGTTTCAACGAAACAGAGTCACTGTATATCAATCTGTTCTTCGATTTCATAAATTGTTCTAGCATACTCGCTTTCTCTAACGGTGGTAGTGTTGGAAAAGTAGCCCAGTTGATTTTGCTAAAAAATTCAACCACTATCATTTTGAACTCTGACTTTTTCGGAGCCTGGGTGCGCTTACTCTGCTTATGAATAACTCGATGCTTCTTAGTGGTCGCTTCGCTTACATTGTTACTTTTCATGAATGTAACGATTGTCGTTTCAAGTTGTTTTTTTCGTTGATTGAGTATCTTGGATTGTTCCCGATGCATTTTTAGGGTTGTATCGATTTCGTCAAATTCTCGTATCAGTTTTTTAAAATCCTCAGACATTGTTATTATATTAAAACGATAATATTACATAATAAATAAACCTGAACCTCGGGAGACTCTCAGTTGCAAGATGAATTGTAATTGTGGAAAACGAGCCTTCGGCTATGAAAGCGTGGGTAAAACAACTAACGTAATGATTCACCAGTGCAATAAGACTCCACTGGTATGGGATAAAATTTATAACGAGCGTGTCGTGTTTGTGGAGGCTCCGACAAAAGACCAGCCCTGTGATTTCTTCGTTGTCGAACCCATCATTAAGAAAAAAGTTCCATACGAGTTACCACCAGGAGCGATTAAACCGGTAGTCAACCCGAGGGTTGAGTTACATCCTGTATTGGGGATGGATGGAATCTACGCTCGATGGAAATTTCGCGCTGTGGGTCACGTATTCGCAGAAGCGCGGATATTGGCCAGAAAGATGAATTGGCCGGAATTACACATTGAGTCCGCTGAGGACGACATGCGGAGGAACTACAATCTAGCGAAGGAATACATTTTGAAAAATAATATTACCAAAGATTAAACAGTATGGCCGACCCGAATAACGGTTTGATGACGAAAGTATGGGGACCACCTGGTTGGGTATTCCTACACTCCGTAACTTTTGGTTATCCTATAGAACCCACCTTCGCACAAAAAGAACATTATAGGACTTTTTTTACAAACATCGGAAATATATTCCCGTGTAAATACTGCAGGGATTCGTACAAGGATTTTATACAAGAAATACCGTTGGACAATTACGTTCTCGATACGAGGGACAATCTGGTAGAATGGCTCTGGAAAATCCACAACCGAGTTAATAAAAAGTTAGGTACGAAACAGACAGGACTGGGGAATGTCAAGACCCGTTACGAGAAATATCGGGCTTCGTGCTCGAAGGGAAAGCAGATCGGGTGTACTATACCGATGTCGGGTAAAAAGCTCAAAACGTTCGTTCTTACTCTACCCGATATATGTCCAAGAACTCTCCTTCTCATGATCTTTGCGGTAGTTGTCACCGCCTGGATATTTTACAAAAATAAAATGATTCTATTATAGTAAATATAGTAGAATGGGTAAAATAGTAGAATCGGTAATGAGTAGTTGGCCAATGAGTAGTATGTCAGAATCTAACAACACGATATGGGTGGTGGTTCTTTCGATCGTGACAATCTTGTTCTTAATATGGCTAATTGCCTCGGGCGTCGCGAAAAAGAAGTGGGACCTGGAAAACCCTTTAGAAACAGGTGATGATGATCAGCGGGGAGTGAGATTCTTCTTTGTATCCTTGAACTTCGTTTTAACAATCGTTATTGCTTTCTTCATCGTCGCGAATTACAAGATCGTCGAGCGAATGCCTATATTCAGTAATAATTATGTCCGGGTGTTTTTATTATTATTCACCCTTTTCGAGATGACTTTCATGATGGCGTTGTGGGGATCTACAAAAGATATAGATATAGACCCTGATAGTGAATTATTAATGAATCCTTTTCACTGGTGGGTCGTTGCGTGGATGATATTGAAACTCCTGATTACTTGTGGTTTCGTATTCAATATGCTTACAATATGGCGGGGAAAAGAAAAACTAAGGAGGTGGAAATCTGATGAAATCATCAGCTTTTTAAAAGCGCGCAAATAGAATAATAATTCTCTAGTCCTAAATAAAGGGAATGTCGTTATTGAGCGCTGAGAACCTCATAATACTCGGGTGTATAATCTTCCTATGTTCGACCTACAAACTGTGCAAAGATTTGTCTTGCGACGAAGATGAACATTTTGGTAACATAATAGTTCCGAAGGAACAAGCAGTTACTACGTTATACTGGTCGATCGGATTGAGTATCGTGGGCATGATGTTAATACTCGCTGGGTTTGGTATTATGGTGATCCAAGAAAATGAGATGAAAACACGGTTTACCAAAATTGTAAAAGATTCAGAAGCGACGCCTTGGGAAAAAATTGAGTTCATGACAAGTATTCACTCGTTACTAGGGAGGGGAGGACCGCGAGCAAACGGGTTACAGGTCATTATTTTCGATAAAGAAGATGCAGTGGGGAGAGCTTACAATGCCATCAAATTGCCATTTGATCCCCGGAGAGTTGAATACGAGCATGTGCACTCGCTACAAATCGATATATTAAAAGGGGCACTCGAAGAATTAGAAAAAACAGCAAAAGCAGCAAAAGCAGCAGAAGAAGCAGCAGAAGCAGCAGCAAAAGCAGCAGCAGCAGCAGCAAAAGCAGCAACAGCAGAAGCAACAGCAGCAGCAGAAGCAGACGCGTCTGCAAAAGCAAAAGAAGCAGCAGAAGCATCAGTAAAAGCAAAAGAAGCAGCAGAAGCAGACGCGTCTGCAAAAGCAAAAGAAGCAGCAGAAGCAGCAGTAAAAGCAATAGCAGCAAAAGACGCACTCAAAAAAGAATTCGAAATGCGCGAGGCCCTAAGCGAAAGGATTGAAAAATTCAAAATTCAAATTGAAAAATTCGAAGATAACAATAAAACATACATATTTTACACCGAAAGACAGCTATTTTCGGTTGAAAAGAAGACGAAGCAAGACCCCAAATTCGTTGACCCAAACGAACTAACGTTTGCAGTGGGGGATTTTGAATTCCTCGCCAATGTAGATAGCGAAGAACAAGAATCAAACAATAAAGATGAAAACCACCTCTTCTCGGCACTCAAGCCCGGCGTTAACCTGACCACGTTTTCCATCGTTCAGGAGCCAAATGGTGCAATAGCTAAAGATGTTAATACTACCATCGACGCTCTCAATAAATATAAGAAACCAAATCACAATGGTTTAATTATAGAAAGTACGATAGATTTTATCAAAGGTTTGGTTGATTTGGATAAATTGCTAGAACAAATAGTGGAAAATGCAGAAGTAGCAGGCGTAAACGTAAAAGTAGTACCAGGGTTTGGAGGCCGGATTCAGAGGAGGGCTGTCCGTAAGCTTAAAAAAAGGAACCGACAACAAATCAGGGCCCGTAAATCAGGGGCACTACAACCAGCAGAACGAGAAGAAGGAGCAGAAGCACGAGCACGGAAGCTCCTCGTTCGAGCAGAAACTGCATATAACGGTCGATTTACCCAGAGTATTGATGTCATACGCGAAGAAATGAAAAGAATATGTAAAAATTTTGCCCAGATGCTAGCAGCAGCAGACGCACCATCGCCATCACCATCACCATCGCCATCGCCACCACCATCACCACCACCATCACCATCACCATCACCATCACCATCGCCACCACCATCACCAGCACCAGCACCAGCACCAGCACCAGCAGAAGCAGCAAAAGAAGACGCAGACGCAGAAGCAGCAGCAGCAGTAGCAGTAGAAGCAGCAGCAGCGCAAGCAGCAGCAGCAGAAGAGCAAGCAGCAGCAGCAGAAGCAGCAGCAAAAGAAGCAGCAGAAGCAGCAGCAAAAGTAGAACCAGCAATAGCAGCAGGAGCAGTAGAAGCAGCAATAGCAGAAGAACAAACAATAGCAGCAGCAAAAGCAGAAGAACAAACAATAGCAGCAGCAAAAGCAACAGCAGGAGCAGCAGCAAAAGCAGCAGAGCAAGCAGCAAAAGCAGCAGAGCAAGCAAGACTAGCAGCACCAGAAGCTGCAGGAGCTGCAGCAGCAGCAGAGCAAGCAGCACAAGAAGCAGCAGAAGCAGCAGAGGCACTACTACAGGCAGTGAAAGCAGAACACACAGTAGCAGCAGACATAGCAACACTACGGGCACTACGGGCAGTGATGGTAGCAGAAGAAGCAGCAAAACGGGCACTAGAAGAGGCAGCAGGAGCAGCAGGAGCAGCAGCAGCAGCAGCAGCAGCAGGAGCAGCAGGAGCAGCAGAAATAGCAGCAGCAGACACAAAAGCAGGAGCAGCAAAAGCAGCAGTAGGAGCGGCAGAAGCAGCATCAAAAGCAGCAGGAGCAGCAGCAAAAGCAGCAAAAGCAGCAGGAGCAGCAGCAGAAGCAGTAACAAAAGCAAAAGGAGCAGCAGCAGAAGCAGTAACAAAAGCAAAAGCAGCAGCAGAAGAAAAAAAACGAGCAGAAGCAGCGGAAGCAGCAGAAGCAGCAGCACAAGCCGAGGATGAGAATAATCTTGAGCACAAAAACATTTTGACATGGGTACAAATATCGTTGGTATTGTTGCGTACACTAAAAAACATAAATGAACTCGATCAACTTAATAAAGAAGGGTTATTATTGAATTATATCGAAGATAAGGATATAAGAGCTTTTAGGGCAAGTACCGATGAGGGAGATGCTGCGATCAAAAATTTTTTTAAGAGAGTTTACACTGGTAAAGAACTTCAATTCGAAGAATTCATAGAAGAATTGAATAAATATATAGAAGTTAATAATGGCAAACTCACCAACGGAAATTCTGGGTCCATCAGTCCGAAAGAATTGAAGGAATTGAACCAGTACCTCGACTTCAGCGACGACGAAGATGAAGCAGCAGCAAAAAACCTAGAAAATGAAGAAGCAGCAGCAAAAGAAGCAGCAGAAGCAGCAGCAGAAGCAGCAGCAAAAGCAGCAGCAAAAGCAGCAGCAGAAGCAGCAGCAAAAGCAGCAGCAGAAAAAAACCTAGAAAATGAAGAAGCAGCAGCAAAAGAAGCAGCAGCAAAAGCAGCAGCAAAAGCAGCAGCAGAAGCAGCACAACTACGAGCAAAAACACTAGACGCAGCGCAAGCAGCAGCAGAACGACAGGCAACAGCAGCAACAGAACGACAGGCAGCAGCAGCGCAAGCAGCAGCAGCAGAAGCAGAAGCGAAAGCAGAAACAGCAGCAGCAGCAGCAGCAGTAGCAGTAGCGCAAGCAGCAGAAGCAGTAGCGCAAGCAGCAGAAGCAGAAGCGCAAGCATCAATAGCAACAACAGCAGCAGAAGAAGTAGAAGTAGCAGAAGCAGCGCAAGCAGCAAAAGAAACAATAGCAGCAGCAAAAGCAACAGAAGTAGCAGCAAAAGCAACAGCAAAAGCAGCAGCGCAAGCAGCAGAGCAAGCAGGACTAGCAGCACCAGAAGCTGCAGAAGAAGCAGCAGACGCACTACTACGGGCAGTGAAAGCAGCAGGAGCAGTAGAAAAAGCAGTAGACACAGCAGCAGCAGACACACTACTACGGGAAGTGACGGAAGCAGTGAATGCAGCAGAGACAGCAGTACAACGGGCACTACAAGAGGCAGCAGCAGCAGCAGGAGCAGCATCAAAAGCATTAAAAGCAGCAGCAGCAAAACCAGCAAAACCAGCAGGAGCAGCAAAAGTAGGAGCAGCAAAAGCAGCAGAAGCAGCAGCAAAAGTACGAGCAGCAAAAGCAGCAGCAGGAGCAGCAGAAGCAGCATCAAAAGCAGCAGGAGCAGCAGCAGGAGCAGCAAAATCAGCATCAAAAGCAGCAGAAGCAGTAACAAAAGCAAAAGCAGCAGAAAAAATAAAACGAGAAGCAGCAAGAGAAATAGTCACACTGAAGGAACAAGAAGGTAAGTTAAAAGAAGATATTTACAATTATAAAAATTCAAACAAAGTTAACGTACTTGCTCGTATTCGTCCAGAAATAAAAGAACCTTGGGATGAAGAGAGAATCAACAAAATCCGTGAACCGAAACGGGTATCGGTTACTGATTATGATGGGAGGCTTCATGATGCGAAAATTCAAATGAAAAAGACCATCGGACACGGAGATATAGGTAAACCGTATGAGTTTAATAAAGTTATATGGGACGATAGGTGGGGAAATAAAAGCCAGAAGGTTGTATTTGAAGCTGTGGAACCATTTATTGAGAAAGCGACCATAGGTGGGAAAGCATCTGGTATCATAGCGTATGGGACATCAGGTAGTGGCAAATCATTCACCATGAAAGATATAGTTAGAAAAGCACTGCCTATTATCTTGAATACTGACCAAGAAGTTTCTTTGTCATTTGTCGAACTGTACTACAAGGGGGATAATGTGAAAATAAGGGACTTGTTTCAGAATGACCCAGTATTCCAGGGTAAACATTTATCACAGGATGTGACGGTAATAGATAAGATAGTGATTTCTGGCGTTGAGAAAAGAATAGTTGAAAAAGAGGAAACCGCGTTCCGCCATTTTGATGAGGGTAATAAGGCCCGCTTAAAAAGGGGAACAGACAACAATCCGGATTCCAGTCGGAGTCACTCTGTATTTACAATCTACATTGGAGATGAAGGTGGTCAAATCAACTTTATCGATCTGGCTGGAAATGAAAAGGCGCCCACAAAGCCGCTAGAAAAGAACTTCCAGGACGGACTTCCAGGACGGACGACCAAAGAATACAATAATAAGTTAGCACAATGGAAAGAATCAAACGGTATCAACTTGTCAATGATGTGGTTGGGACTACTGTTCGAGAAACCAAAAATAGCGACTCAAGATCCAATATCTCAAATTATACAACCACTTTTACTACATGGCAGTGCTATGTTTATAATCACTTTTGCAACTATTGGTCTATTAGAAGATCAAGAAAAAACATTGGTGATTGGAAATCGACTAAAAGAAATAACGCTAAAACAGACGCCACCAACCCAGGTTCAATTAGATGAAAATAAAACAAACATAGAAAATTTGAAACAAATAGAAATAAAAATAGAACAACTTACAAGAGACTATAACAAGTCTGACCTAGACGCGGCGACGCCATCAACCCGCTCGTCGCGCACGACGCGTCGTGCAGCCGGGTATAGCCCGGCGGACGCGAGGTTTCGTCGGGTTACGGGGACTAGAAGCAGACGATGAGTTTAGACGAATAAACTGATATTAGTAACGACGCCGTAGAATAGTTTTTCTTGGAAGTTGCTAATTTGGTTGAGAATGCGGTATCTCTCAAGGCCCATCAGGACGGGTGTTAGTTCTTCCATGAATGACGAGACCCGCAGTGCGGTCTTTATGAATCCGCCCAATTGGTGGATGGGTACGAAATAGGATAGTTTTCCAATGTCTTTGGTGACACACCAAAGGTACATTAGGCGCGATGCGGTTTCGCTGCCCTCGAAATCATATTTATTTGACAGAGCACCAGCTGTCTCTAAAATGTTATTTATGTGGCCCGGTAACTTCGGTATTTCGCCCACCCGTTGTACCTTGCCCAATGGAGCAAAGAACGCCAGCACCGCAGCAATGGTCTCGAAATTTTGAGTATCCAGGTGACCGTCGTGAAATAAGGTCGCACGTGCCAAAGGACACCCATCGCACAACTGCCGGGCGGCCTTGCCCTTCGCAGTGAACTCACCGTTCTCCAGAAAGCCATCCACACCCAAACGCGCTACCGTAGTCTGCCAACAGTCCGAAATCCACCGCCGTTGGCTCTCCAGGCGGGCAACTCCCTCGTTGTACTCCTTCATCGCGTTTGCATCGTAGCTCCCCGCTGTGGAACGCAGTTCCTTCAACCTCTTGCGAACCTGCTTCAATTGTTTGGTCGTCAGCTTGAACACCCTTTGTTCGAGACGTTCCTCGAGTGCGATGATTTCGCCGACGTCCGCTGTGACCACTCCCGACACATCGGGTAGGTTCTTTTCCACGTAAGAAACTTGAGTATCGATATCGCGCTTGAGGAGACTACCAGAGACCGATTCGATACCCTTGTGAAGATTTCTCAGAACGAACATGTTGTCTATTTTTAATTTGGATTCGGTGGGCGAGGGCCCGCTCTGAACCATCGAGGAGAATATGGAGAACGGTGCAACCTTGCCCAGGGGGTAGTAGAGCACAAAACCGAGGGTGTCCATCCCGCGTCTTCCCGCCCTGCCCGCCATTTGCCAAAACTCCTCCGTTTTTAGCCACCGTTTTGTGTCCATACCTGTCGGTTTGTCGAGTTGGGTGAACACCGTAGTCCGCGCGGGCATATTGATACCCACCCCGAGAGTTTCGGTGGCAAAAACGACCTTGAGCATTTTGTTCTGAAAAAGAACTTCCACGAACTCACGATGCAGAGGGAACATACCCGCATGATGGTAGCCCACGCCCTTTTTCAGCAGTGCGACTTCTCTGGACCACCCCGGAATGCTTTCGAGATCTTTGCGGTGGCGCCCCATGGTGGTGTTCCACAGACTCTGCCACCGCTGTTCATAGGTCTGGCATTCGCGACCGTGCTCTTGGAGAACGATCTCCCATTCTTCGTCAGTGAACCTGGTGTCGGCGGAGTTTCTGGGGCGTCGCGGTTTGGTACTGAGCATGAGATTCCGGGTGATTGCGTGCGCAGCGTCAACGCACTTGCTCCTACTCATGCAAAACACGATGGCTGGGCACTTGTCCAATCTGACCAAAGTGTGTACGAGTTGTGGGATGGACCTCTCGTTGGGGAACGAATAGTTGGTCGATTTCATTGTCAGTGTGTCGTGCGTGCTGAAGAGATTTACGAAGTCGTGGGAGTCAAGTTTGCAAATATGTAGGGGTACGTGTCGATCGGAGCGCTTTACCAATTTTGTGGGGCGGCGTTGGGCAAGCCAGGTCCTAAATGATTCTGCGTTGCTTATGGTCGCTGAGAGGGAGATGATTTGAATATTTTTGTCCAGGAACATTGTGGTCTCTTCCCAGACGGGTCCGCGTTCGAGATCGTTTATGTAGTGAACTTCGTCTTGGATGACAACGCTTACGCCGACCAGGTCGGGGTCTACACAACCCGACGTTTGCGAACTGACGAGTTTGTTTCTGAGGATTTCGGCGGTCATTATTATCAGTTCGCCCGTACCGTCGCCACCAGCCGGGGTGCATCGCGCTTTGATATCGCCAGTAAGTAGTGTGACTCGTCCGTTGAGAGATTTGTGGAAGGAATTGTACTTTTCGTTGGAGAGTGCCTTGATGGGGCTTGTGTAGATCGCCCGTTGGTCCTGAGAAAAAGCCATCAAAATTGCTGTTATAGCTACGGCCGTCTTTCCAGAACCCGTCGGGGCCATTCCCAAAACGTCACCGCCCAATGCTATCTCGGCGAGACACTCCAATTGAAAGTTGTCCAATGGGTAGCCCAAGAAGTCTTCGGTCACCGTTGTGAGACCCTCGCGGTCGACACTCCGAATCTCTGGAAATTCCAAAATCACCGTTGGTTCGGGTTGAACCGCGCTCACTTCGTGTGTTCCCGAAACGATGCGAAGGACGGAGCGTCCGTTTTTCGTGATACCGTAGAGGGTCACTTCGGTACCGTCTGGGAGACCGCCAGTGTCGTAGTAAGATTCGTGTGTTGGTATTTTGACCCTCCTCGGTAGGTAGACGTAGACGAAATCTGACAGTCGTTCGCCTACCTTCACTCTCTGGGGGGAGTTCATGAACTGGGTTGCTAGTGTTAGAACGGTGTGTTGGTATTGGAAGTGGGCTACGTTGTCCATAGTGCGATTGAGTGTGTCTAGCGCTTCGTGGTCGAGACTTTCGTGACCGACGCGGTCTATGAGGTCACAAACGCACATTTGGTTGTACATATCGGGGAAGCGGCGAATGGGGGAGGTCATGTGTGTGTACGATAGCCCCATATCGGCATGAATACCGCCCTCCGTTGCGAAGGAATACTTTGCTTTGGATTCGTTTTGGTTCTTGGTGCGAAGGAGACCGTGTCCGAGTGCGGCGAGTACCTCGGCCATATATTTGTTATATTCGAGCATTGTCCACTGTACGATATCTTCTGGTACTTCCGTACCGGCCAAATCCCGTAGGATTCCGAATTCACGAGGAAGGAGGTCTTTGAATTTGCCATAAGTGGTGGCGTTTGTGTTCATAATGGTAGTTTTTTCGTGTCTGCTGTCGATTAGAACGCCGCTCTTCCATTCGAGCCAGACGGTCAGGCACGGACGCGGTTTGTTCTGAATCAGACTGAAGCGGTCTTCGGCGAGTCCTGGCGAGAGCATTCCTATATTGGTAGTGTCAAAGTACACGCTTGCTCCACGGGTCTTTGCCCACTCGTAAAGGGTGGACCCCACTTCCGTTACATTGGCGATGTGAACTCCTACGGTGTAGTGTTCTGGGGCTACGCATTCTACGGAAATGGCGTCGTCTATATCTTTGGTTCCGCAGTTGTCCACGCTAAAAGCGTGTACCGTCGGTGGTTCGGTGCCCACAGGAGGGGAAACATAGTCTGGATACTTGCAAGGTAGGATACCAAAATGGTACTTGAGTGCGCGACTTTCGACATCTGGGTTTCCTATGGGGCCGTATATTTCCATCAGTTGGTGCTCATCTGAAACTTTTACCCAGCAGTCTCGTTTCCCGATTGCGTTTGTGCGTACAATCGCCTTTTCGCCGGAAAGAGATGCGAACCTCACACCCTTGTGATTGACTTTTTCATTTCTCGAAAGTTGCAATATACCGATCATAATTTTGTATTTCTACTAGCATAGTGTAAGTAGAAATACAACTTTAATAACTTTAAAAAAAACGGTCCACTACTGATTGTAGGTATACTGCAAAATCCTTAATGAGGTTGTCCATGATTACGTTGAGTCTAGATTTTTTTTTGAAACTGTGAATTTCCTGCCCACAGTAATAAGTGGAGCGTAGGAGAAAAGACAAACTACACAATGGAACAGGATTTTGGATTGACCGATTTGTTTGACCAGAGTCCTAAGCATGTGGATCTTTGCGCAGGCACTGGAGCGTTCACGTTGGTGATGGAAGAAGAGTTAGGGGCGCGATGCGTTTTTGCCAACGACAATTGTAAGAAATCTAAACAAATTTATGACGATAATTTTTCGCAGCAGATGACTTTTGGCGATTTAAATGAAATAGATCTTGACGATATACCGGAGTGTGATATTCTAACGGCTGGGTTCCCATGCAACCCTTGGTCGATGAAGGGCCTCCGTAAGGGTTTTGAAGATTCTCGTTCCGAAGTTTTTTTCACACTTGTCGCTATTTTGAAGAAGCGTGGGCCCAGGTTCGCCATATTCGAAAATGTGCGGGGGCTGCTTAGTCACGATAAGGGGGCTTCCTTCAAGAAAATGATAGACGTTATTGAAAAAGTGGGTTACGTCGTGAAATGGACAATGGTTAATACGGACGTTCATACTTCCATCCCGCAGAACAGAGAGAGGGTTTTCATCTTTTGTTTCAAAAACGCTTCGGATGCTAAAAAAGTTGATTTGCACATAGACCATGTAGAGGAGAGCCAGCATTTTATGAAGTTCACCGAAGAAACTGTAGATGAAAAGTACTATATGGACAGATCGGTGCGGTTTGAGACATTCTCGGCTGGCATTACTGAACATAGGAATCTATACCAATGGAGAAGGAAGGAAGTCGTCAAGATAAAACCTGGCAAGTGTCCGTGTCTTCTTGCAGCTATGGGCACAGGAGGTCTCAATGTCCCGATGTTTCGAACTAGTGAAAACAGAATCCGCAAACTAACGCCCCGTGAATGCTTCAACCTACAAGGCTTCCCAGAATATTACAAGTTGCCGAAGCATGTCCCTATGACGGCCCTCTACAAATTAGCAGGCAACGCGGTTACAATTGAAATAGTCCGTTTGTTAGTTAGGAAGTTGGGGTCCCTCGTCTGAATAAATTAAAAAGGATTTTTGATGGTACCTTACGAAAGGACATATTAAAAAATAAAAATACAAAATAAATAGACCTTAGGGTCTTACATATGTGTGGTAGAGCGAAGAAATAATAAGATTACAATGAATTACTACAAGACCGCATTCTGCCAGAAGCGCAACTGTACCAAGGCCAACTGCACATACGCGCATTCGGACGACGAACTCCATTGCCGCAATATGAATTGCACTGACGATTACTGTGAATTGAAGCATCGGAAGCCGTCTGTCGTTGTCGAGAAGCCGTCTGTCGTTGTCGCGGACCCGCCTGTCATTTTGGAGAAGCCCATTGCGGTTCGCCCTACGGATGATGTTACTATTGTTAAACACATTACCATCACCAATGAGAATGGCTACATTCGGACAGAAGTGCGGACTGTGACCACCAAGGTGATCGTCACTATCGAGAAGGAGAAGCCCGCTGAGAAGAAGAAGCCCGCTGAGAAGGAGAAGCCCGCTGAGAAGGAGAAGCCCGCTGAGAAGGAGAAGCCCCCTGAGAAGGAGAAGCCTGCCGAGAAGGAGAAGCCTGCCGAGAAGGCGGAACCTAAGAAGAAGGAGGCTGCTGATACTTGGCGCCCGGCTCTGTACAAGACAGTTATGTGTCGGAATCCGAAGGCGTGCCCGTATGGTGTCAAGTGCTACTACGCGCACTCCGCGTCTGAGATTCGGAATCGGCGCCCCTGTCATTTTGGGAACAAATGTCACCGAAAAGACTGTATTTATACACACCCCACCCTCAAGGCACCGTGGAGCGAAGTGAAAGTCGATCCGAATCGGAACACCCCCATCATGGTGAAGAAGCCTGCTCCGTTCTCTCGTCTTTCGAGTTATTCTACGGATTCCGACGAGGATTTGCCTGACGATATCTCTCAGGATTTCACGATGGTGGCGCTTCTCGCTCTGCCCGTGGAAAAGCAGAACTCTCTTCTTACTGAGTACAAGCTGAAGTTGTTTGAAGCGAACGAGGACAAAGTTTGGGGCGACCACGTTGATATGGCTGAGCCGTGGAAATCTCTTGAAGAGCATCTGAATATTGAGTAGACGAATTAAAAATTAAAAATTAAAAACTAAAAACTAAAAACCCCCCACTTCGGTGGGTATAAACACACACGTGTCTAGCAACCTTTATTTATATGTTTTGCCAAATTTATAGCATGACCAGCGACAACCCATGGGTTCACCGTGCATCTCCCACTCCGACGGAGCTCACTAGCTTGTTGATCCGCATGGTTTATGTACGCGGCAACACATGTGTTCACTAAAGAACCCATCCATAGAATCTCACATAGGGAATCTATTTTTCTTCTTTTTTTCTCTCTCTTGTCGGTGTGGGTTAGTCGGCGTTTCATTGTCTGTTATTATACTGTGTCTGTGCTGTTAAGCACAATGTAATTGGTGTTTTTATACCCACATACGTGGGGTTTTGTTTGTTTTAATTGTTTGCGTTTTTTAATTGTTTTACTTCTAGTTCTCAGCGACCGTACCGACTTCCTGTTCGTAGCGGGTCTTGTCTCCCGATGCGAGGTCTATGAACTTCTGCATCACTTTTTCGTTCGAAGACTGACGTTTCTCAGTGGTCTTACTGTCCTCCTGGTCGACAGTCTCTTTCCATGTGTTATATTCCAACTCATACTTATTCTTGTCCGTCTTTTTGTATTCGGTCAGAATCCGCCAACGGCGACCCATCTCAATGGTCATCTCTTTGGGCGTAATGTCAGGAGTCGTAGACTTGATATCAGTCTTGGTGCTTTCGTCCATGAAGAAGAACATGTAGGCAGACTTCGGCTTTTTGGGACCAGACGTCTTCTTGGCCTTCTTCATGTTCCGGGTGAAAGCATCGATTAGTTTCTTGTGGGTGTCCAGAGTGCTCTGTTGCGCCTTGACAGTCTCTTCCAGAGCGGAGATGCTGAGTTTGAGGTCTTCGATGTCCATTTTTCTTGATGGATTGTTTTATTCGCTTAATTATATTATTATTAATTCCTAAAGTACAAAAAACTTGTGGAAATAAAATTAATACTATATACTGGGATTACAATTAGATTTGTATAGTTTTTTCATTTGTTTGACAATATCACTATCGGGGGGAAACTCTGTTATGAACGAACCGTCAGAATCTACTTGAAATACAGGTTCATAGTGACAGTCCCGTATATTTATGATTATTAGTGAGTTCTGGTCCGAGTTGTTTTGTCCGAAACCGCAATATATATCGTCGTCTCTGAGAATGAAAATGTTTCTTTTCGAAGTGAAAGCTATAAGTTGCCATACTTCTTCACTCACCCATTCCTCGACATCGTTCAAGATGCCTTGCAAGTCAGTTATTGTGATACCGAATTCACTATATAGGAGTTGGTCATATACACGTACTAATTTTCCAGCAACTTTTGTTTTGTGCGAAAGGGATGTAGCTAAATGCTTCCTATAGGTTTGCCCCCACTCTTTCTGTTCTCGCTCTGTTGCAGACCTATACCCGGCTTCCATAAGGTACATGACTGAATGGAAGAAACATGTCCCCTCAGTGTGAACCCCAGCTCTGTAAATATCAGATCCACGAAACGCTTTTCGTAGAACGGGTGAATTTATTTTGTGTATATCACCTAGATCCAGGATAAAGTCCTCGTTGTGCTGTAACTGCCGAATGAACTCTCTTATGTGAGTCTTGCAGACTTCACTTGACATTTTGTTGCACTTCCTTCTAAGTTTTTCCATTGACCATAACATAGATTTAAAAATGTATCATTCGAGTTTGAACGAACTCCCCCCCGGACTGACAACCCATTTCTCGAATTCTTCCCAATTGTTATTTATGTGGTTCACCCTATTGATCATAATGTGTTTGTACTGCGCAAGTTTCGGGTTCTCCCTAAGAGCCCTGTGAATGCGATACTCCCCCTTGTTCAGAAAAAACATTTTGTCCACTTCCTGCGGATCATGGCAATTCGCCACTCGAAAATAATTCTTCTCCTCTTTCGTTCCGACACTATCCAAATAAATATCTCCCGTTAGTGAGTTGACTATACGCATGCTTGTTCTTTAAATAAAGTTAATTTATCGCTTTAATCTGATTGTCATGAATTAGATCTATGAGTTCATTTTTTTTCATTTTAGAGTAGCCGACCAGATTGTTAGTTTTGCATATAACTTTCAGTTCGCTCACATTTTTCTGTGTCCAATCGGGAATGTTCGCCATTTCGGGGTCCGTTTGACAGGCGACATCTTTTTTCCCAGAATTCAGTTCGTACAGTAAATGTTGTCCGATGTGGGATAAGCAGCCGTTCATTATTCGGATAACCCTTTGTTCGGGAATTCCGAATTCGGTACAGAAGTTATCGATTTGGCCTTCCATAATTCCGGTTTGTAATGTTGTAAGTTATTTAACTTTAACTGCTACGAGCGTATTAAAGTTTTGTAACTTATAGTACTAATATATCGAATAATGAGTAAATACGTAACTTCAGTATTCACTGCGGTTCGGGAGAATCCAATGTTGGGGGCTGTTGTGGTTGCTTGTGTTGCGTACAAGGCCGACAAGTTCCTAAAGAAGAGGGAACCGACAGTGGAAGTTGTCGGTATGGAAAACGTAATGAATGTTCTGAATGCGGCCACTGATCTGCGAGAGATAACCCGGGCGATGTTGGTAAAGAATATAGACACTTCACAGAATAAGAGCGATATGACTATTGACCTTTTGGTGAGAGCCACAACGTCTCGTAAATTTACGTATAGGCATATTATCATGCTCCTAAAATACCATCACTACGGTGATTCACAAAGCTGCGAAGCCGTTCAAGACTGGATTGATAGTCTGAATGGCTGCGATCTAGACGGTCATGAAGACGAAGGATCGACACAAAACGCGATGAAGGTGGCTTTGCTCTGAAATGTATTTAAGAACACCCCACGTACTGGTACTATAACGTTATAATGCCGTCGTTTAGTGATATACATTTGGATGATGCGGAAATACAAAGATTGCGCAGACCGCCCATCTCTCGCCAGCAGATAGCTGGTATTTTGACATTCAGACCACGAAATTTGGATTTTTACAGACAGGCAATGATACATAAATCTGTATTACGCTTAATCAAATATTTAGAAGGCGATAACCTACCTAAATACATGCTTGAGTCTAATGAAAGATTGGAATTTTTGGGAGATGCCATATTGAGTTGCATCACAGCAGATTATTTGTATAAAAAGTTTCCAGACAGAGACGAGGGGTTTCTAACACGGGTGAGAAGTAAATTAGTAGATACGAAGGCTTTGAGTTCGTTCGCGAGGCGTCTAGAATTCGAAAAGCATATATTGATGAGTCGACATCTGAAAGGGTTGGACGAACGAAATAAAGAAAAATTGTTAGAGAACACATTCGAAGCGTGGATTGGTGCCATATATCTTGATACAAATTTGGAGTATGCCAGAAAATTTGTTCTCCATGTGTTTGATACGATGGTTAATTGGAAAGATGTTCTTCAGGACACTAACTACAAGGACCAGGTAACGAAGCATTGTCAATTAAACCGCTTGGGAATAGCGGAATACGTCGTAGTCCACACGGAGGGTCCACCGCACGATAGGATTTTTACCGTTCATCTTTTGGTGAACAAGAAAGTATGTGGTATTGGAATAACTAAGCAGAAAAAATCGGCCGAACAGGTTGCCGCAAAGAACGCTCTAGTTAAACTTACAGGGAAGAGTCTAACAGAACTCACTAGCATGTACTGATCGTACCAATCGCAGTTTGCCTTTGACATATCTTTTAACGAACACACTTCCCTTCGTGTCTTGCTTCTTCAAAAGTTTGTTTGCGTATCTCCATTTTTCACCTTTTTTGAGTTCTTTTCCATGCACCCAGAACTCAACGGTCTCACTTCTGTCTGCAAACGTTTTCACAACTGCTGGTCCAGACTCGCTATGAAGTCTGCCACTTTTGTCTGTAAAACGCTCGGAGACTGTACCGTGATGATTTGTTACAATATCGGCAGGTAGGTCGGGGTTCGGGTGGTGCAAAACTATCCTGTCCGTACCGAGGGTTTCTTTTTGATTGTGGATGTGCAATGAGTACTTATCGGGTTTTCCAGGTACAAGCCTGGAAGTTCGTATGACGTCACCGTGATAATTCCATCGCGTATAATTGTACGCGTCTTTGTACGGTGCGGAGACTTTTCCATTCCTGAAGTAAACTTGGGTCATTCGGCGGGAGTTGCCGTGATATTCCACGTAGGCGGGTCCGGTTTCGCAGTGGCGCTTGCCGTTGATCCAATATTCTATTTTGCGGCGTCGTCCCGATGGATACGTTACAACGACAGCTGGTCCATCTTTCTTATGCAGTTGGCCCTTTTTGTTTCGTATTTCTAAGCGTGACGTATCATTTGCAACCTGTAACCATGACCCTAATAGGAGCAAGTCGCGTTCGCGATAGCGGTCTGTAGTTTCTTTGATAGCGGTCTGTAGTTCCTCGCGCATGGGACCTGGGTCATAAATATATTGGACCCCGGCGTAGCGTGAGATGAGTTGGGCGAGGTCTTGCCCTTCTTGTAAAAAATTATCCAAGTGGTTGTTTGTTTTATTGACACGAGACATTATTACTTTAGGTATATATTTAACTTTCAAATTTTATTATGCTAAGGTGTTATTTTTAATAATTTTCGACCTTTCGTTCTTGGTTTTCTGAGAGGTTGGAGCGAGTGTTCTATTTGGTCGTTAATACTGCCATCTCTGTATTGCTCGAAGAAGAAGGGGTTTGTCATCTTTGGTGGAGTTTTTGTTTGCTTGCGATATTCATCGTAATTTTTGCATTCAAACTCTTCCACCAGAGACATCTCGTATTTGTGTCTAATTGTCTCCATAAGTTGTGCGGAATACACCTCGCAATCTTCTCCCGAATCGGTGGAAGGGATATGTTTCATTAGTTCTTCGCTGAACAGATTCACATTACCACTCTCATCTATTTCATTTTCTATATTTCTCCAAGGCGGGATCTGGAAAGTATGCCTGTTATCACTGCCGTATATGACTTGTACCTTTACTACCCAGTGTAAGTTTGAGTAAGACATTTGTTAGTAATATCCACGATTTTAATTTATGCAATTCATAGCCTCTGTGTATATCTTTTTCTTAGTTTCCATCTCTTCGTAAAGATAATTCACAGCAGTCGACAGTTTGGTGATATGCTGAAGAAGTTCCTTCTGGTCGCTCCAAAATGCTTTGACCGAATCCAAAGCGTCGCTGTACCATTCATCGATTTCGAAACACGTGCGAGCATACACATGGTCTTCCAGACCTTTGTGTAAATTTTCCATAACTGTTATATTCTGCTGCAGCCATTGCTTGTTATTAATCTCCATCAACCAAGGGCACTTCTCTTCAAAAGCTTTTATCTTGACCAAAGCATCCTGCACAGTTCCCCTGGCTCTGGAGCACTTGCGAGAGACGCCCCTGTATTTGGTGACATAGGATTCCGATAACTGGCGACTCGAAATTTTGAAACGGACCCATCGCACAAACTCATCATCCGACATAGCGTGGGTCGGCACCATTTGCGTCTGGGTCGGCACCATTTGCGTCTGGGTCGGCACCATTTGCGTCTGGGTCGGCAACTGTATTTCAGTTTGTGCCACATTCCCAATTGTAGCGAGTGAGAGCTGTTGGACAATCTCTGCCTCGCCGTACTCCGTCAAATAATTCATCTTTCAAGATTGTTTATTTAAAATTAAAACTCGTATATTTTTATTGAAAAATAAATATCTTAGAATAACCGACTGTGTGTAATTAAGCACACTACAACACATCAAACATGAGTTACTTCACCGAACAAGTGGACATATGCATGAAGCACCCCAAGTGGAATTTGGATGAGCATGAAACCCATCTTCTCCTTTCTGAGCTTACCATAGCCGAGAAGAATGACATGGACAAAATAAAAAAGATCGACAACAAACTGTCCCGACGGGGTACCCCAAAAACGAAGGCTGCTACTAGCAATAAAGCCTCAATCAAGAAAACGGTGAAAGAACTGCGACTTGATGCCAAAGGGCTCGGTATCAAAGGTTACTATGGCAAAAATAAGAAAGAATTGGAGACAGCCATAATCGAAGCCAACAAAAAGAATGATGAGAAGCCCGCGGTCGAGGCCAACAGTTTCTTCGCCACCCCAGAACCTTCGGAGATTTCGGATAACGAAGTTGTGGAACCTCCCCTCGGAGATAACTTTGATGTCAATAACAACAATGAGAGTGAGTATCAGGACGAGCACGATTTTGAAGAGTATGTGTAAATAGCTATGCTATTAATTCTTTCAAATATTATCTCAAGTAATTATAATAATGTCCCTCCCCGCCAAGCGTGTGAGGAAAAAACCCGAGTCGTATCTATCTGACCAGGGACAGCAGATAAAAAAAGATGCTGTGGTGCGCAAGGCAAAAGCAACAAAAAAGAAGGCGACCGTGAAATATGCTGGGAGCAGGAAAGGCGGTATGACAATGGATGACTTGGCCTCATTGTTCGATGGCGCGGACTTTAGTTCTGGGGCGGGAATGAATTACATGGACGCTCCTCGCCCCATGCGTTTAGATAATGCCACATTGGGCAGGGTTTCATCGCAGGCGAAAAAAAAGGAAACTCTTCTCGCAAAACAGAAGAGTACAAAAACTCGCAAAGCGAATGCAACGCGGAAAAAGAAACTCAAAGCGGCTATTGTTAAAAAAACGCAAGAAGTCGATAATCTTCAGAAGGCATATCTTGTTCTCATGGTGAAAGAAATGAAGGATCGTAACTCACGCTACACGCGAACAAAACGACTACAACGACGGAATGAAGGGAGACCGGGTTGGGGAGGAACTAACGAGGCCATGGCTGCTGCTCTTGACGATGTGACCATAGTCATACCCGAAAATATCGCAATGGAGATGGGGTTCGGTTTCTCGCGTTACAAGGGTCCGCATGGCTCGGGGTCATGGACAGATCGCTCTAAGAGTGCTTCTTCGAAAAAAAGCAGTCTCGCTAGGTATTGGGATAGCGACGGGCATGCCTACCTGTTCGAAGTTGTCGAACATGGTGGAGTCGTTCGTGGTTCCAAGTCATCGTCTAGAGCGAAGAAGACGAAGGGGAAGTAAATAAATTGTTAAAATAACAAACGTTAAATAAAGTATTATTGAACTATTAGGCATCATGGAACTTCCCGAAGAGCTGAACAGGTATATACTCGGTTTCGTTCCTCTAAGATGGGTAATGTCAGTTAACAGACGCTATCGAGATTGTATTGTCAAAATTAAAGAACACTCGTTGTTGTTTAATTTTGTAAACACAGGAATTCACAGTAAATACATATTTCCACCAAACCAAGAAGAGTATTTCGAGTATGGTAGCCAGAGGCATCGTATTCGCTGTGAATTTTTCAAAACTGTGGTTGTAGATTACAAGCGATTTGAAGAATTCATTCGGAAAATTATTCCAGGGGTACCGATCAGTTCGATTCTGAAAACAGCAAACGACAATAAGAACTTCGCTTGTTTGGCTGCCAGTTCGAATCTAGACACCCTAGAGAACGCAGAAAGAGATTACGCCATTGATTTGAAGCGGTGGAACGCAATCCCATACCAGTTTGAAACATATTTTGATATGAACTATGAGGAAATGTGGCTCTAGTCGGCCGAACTACCATTCGCGTAGGCCAAATAGGCCCTTTGATTTGATATATTTCTTCCCGCGTGGGCAAACTTACGAGAACGGAAAGTTATTCCGAAGCGGGAAAGCACTTTTAACACTTTCTTTCTCTCTTTTTGAATAGCATATCCGAATTTGGATGTTTCCGTGTCGCTAATGGGTTCCTGTACTATAACAGGTGTGTCTATAACAACTTTTGTGAGTGCCTCCTCTATACCAGGTGTTTGCCACAGCCGGAGGAGACGCGCCACCCACCCAGCGGATTTGTCACTGCCCCCCAATATTTTTTTCATGTTTTCATCACAATCTATTGGCTTCCCGCTACCATCAAGCTCACAATAAGAATGGTTTTTGTTACTCACAAGATGACTATGTCCTAATCGTAAATTGCCCCCCAATTTATTTAACTTTGTCTCGATATCATCTTCTTTGTTTAACCTCTTCCAGTGGATTTTACCACTCATATATATATAGACGATATAGAGAATGAACTTACTTATTTTTTCGTTACCTGCGGCATCGTTCTTGGTTCGGATACCATACCCTAACAACGAACTCTTGATCATTTCATCTATATCAAAAAACTTTTTAGTTTTCTCGATGCGATTCGCCACGGTGGTGGCATTATTCATCGTACCTTGAAGAGTGGTAAACTCCTCTTCAAATACGTCCTTGTTAAAACCCTCGGTTTTTTCGGCGAAGTGTTTTTCAGTTATGGTCTTAGTATCAACTTCCAATAAAGCGAGGATGTCTGAATTATATTTCAGGCGTTTCCCCGCACACTCCTTTGTATCAGCGGCTCTGCACCAACCCTTTGCAGACCATATGACAGTTCCGTTGGTATCTGTTATTACTATTCTACTGTAATTACGACCCATCCAGTGGAAACCCTCCATACGCTTACCGTCAGGTCCTTTTGCACCTCCGAGCATTGTTGGATTGATTATATACATGATAAAATACCCCACCACCTTTTTCTCCCCATTTAGGATTTTAGTTTGGATATGTATCAAATAATTATGTTTAAAAATAAATTCATTCATATTTAACAACTTTTCGATCATGGCTTCTTTTTATTATATATATATATATAAAATAAGGTCAATTGTTGTTATACGCCAATACTTTTTTTCGCCCCTCGGCTAGTAGGTCACCAAGTATTGCCTTTGGCGACGAGTCAACAACGTATCTACACGACCGTCCGCTCATATTCTGCACTCTCCGTTTGCTACGATGTACCAACGTTTTCGGATAAACGTGTGTAATCCAGTCGTCGCAGTACCAATTAGAAATTCGGGGATGAAAATAGAAACCGAATATATCGTGATGCCGCCTGCTCGTGAAGGATTGAGTAAGAATTCTAGTATTGTTCATATCTAGCGGGCCCGTAACGCCCAAGCCGTCAGTAGTTTGCAGATTGTCAATAAATTCTTGCTCCCACCCTGCGTCCATAATTCTTATATCGTCGCCCAGTTGGTAGAAATACTCGCATTGATCCGAAATCGCGTTCCCGAAGAGGAGGTTCCACTTGCTCACCAAAGTGGTGGTGTTGTCCAAACGCACCAGTACGATTGTTATATTGGGGTAACTAGCCTCCCACGAGGTGCGGACTTCTTCAGCACGTGCAGTGTACCATCTATCATCGGGGTCGTAACCGAGGTAAAGTACGTAAGAAAAGAGTTGTGGTTGTAAATTAGAATTGATACTATGTCCTAGTACCCGTAACACTGGAGTTTCTTTCACAGACGTAAACTTGCAACCTCGGCTTGTGGTCGGAACAAGAAGTGCTATTTTCGGGAGAGTCATTAATTTAAGTAAATGTTCTCTCTTAAATAGTTTTGAACCCCCAAATGATGAGAGAGATCCTTTCTCCGGTCTGCTGGGGTTCCTGTGGAATCCCGTGTTTCCAGATACAATTGGTATCCTTCGAGAAAGCGTAACACATACCGTCGTGTAGTGGAATACTGACTACTGGTTGGTTTGTTGTTGTAGTCCGTACGGGTCCGTACTGAAAAGCTATACTACGGGTGGCTCCGAATGAGATACCTACAGTAAAATTTTGAGTGAGTGCCTTCTCTGGTTTGATAGCGGCGGCGTCGTGGTGGAAGGGTTTCCAATCCATACCGTTGTCGTATATATTCAATCGAGTGGCTTTTATTTGCATCCCGAAATAATCTGCAACCATACCGATTGCTTTGTTAAATTCTGGACAGTGTCTTTTCCACTGCATCCCATCATCCGCGATAAAATGCGTATTTTCATGCCATCTCTTAAAGTCGTCTGGGTGGTTGTTCCTATAAAACTGTACTTCATTGGTAACCTTCCTAGACGTACCAGACGGAAACACATTCGTAGCGATAACGACATCCCGATTTGTCAACCCGTCCGTCTGATTTACAAGAACCCTCATTTCTGGTTGCGAGTGGTCGGGTTTAAAACATTGCGTATTTCTCCGCGAATGGCCTCGCGCGGGTGCGTTACTCTGCGTGTCGTTACTACGTGCGTTACTACGCGTGTTACTCCGCGTGTCATGACTAAACTTACAATCCGCCCCAAAGCGGCAATGACCGTGGTCTCTGTAATTTCGACAGAGAGCCATTTTAATTTTATTTATTTTACAACAGTATCCTTCTTTTAATTAATCTTCATCAAAATTGTCGTCGTTCCCGAACTCCACGAATTTTTCAGGCTTGATGTTTATGTACCTGAGTAGGGATTGACTGTGCGTCTTCGGTTCTTTGGAATTCGTCGGGTCTTGGAGGAAGGCTAGCATGTTCTTCTTGAATTGTCCTCTGAAACTAGAAGGGACATCGGGAACTTCGCGTTCCTGTCCGAGAATGCTCAAGAGTTGCTTGGTGGTAATCTTGTCACTTGCTTTCCCAGTGTACTCCAGGTGTTCGTCGAATGCCTCCAATATCGGATTTCCGCTGCATATGTAGTCGGCGCGAGTGTCAATAACTTCCTGTGGGGTCGGATAGGGCTTGTGATAGGCGTCCACGAGTAACCAAAACATCGCATCGCATACTTCCGGTAAGTCCAACCAATCCTTGATGAGGGGGTCAGCCTGTTTGATAACGTTGTGGGATCTGTAGTCTTTGTCGACTCCGTCCAGGTCTTTGAACTCACAGGGGTACGTCACCTCGAGCATCGTCTTGAACACATCGGAATCGTCGGCTTCGGGCATATGGTTGGACAGAATGTACAGTGTGGAAACGATGTTAATCTCGCGCTCATTTTCGTAGTTCGCTCGGACTTCGCGAGCGTCGGCTCCGGCGAACGACTTCATTGAAGCGCCATTGATGATACCCTTCTTCGGCATTTCGCTACAGTATGTAAGGCGTGCCCATTGGTGTCCGATCAGCCACGAGTTATTCTTCGCCTCATCACTGCCCCGCGACTTTCCGCACAAGAACGAGCCTCCATTTGCTGCTTTGACGAAATGGGAACCGAATGCTGACTTGAGGCATCGAAATAGAAGAGATTTTCCAGAGTCCCGAGCGCCTGTAAAATGGTACCACTTCTTGTCGCCTTCACCAGCCAATGCCTTTGCCAGAGAGTGAAGTTTCCATCCCACCAAATCGGTATTGTCATCAAAACATTCCAGAAAGAACCTCTTCAATAACTCCTTTTCAATATTTGTGTTGCGCTCTGCTGGAAAATCTCTTGGACAGGTCTTGCAGCAATCTACATGTCCGAACCCAGAAGTGAATTTCTTAGTATGAAAATTGTAGACGCCGTCGCGGAATGGTAGCATGCCAATGGTGGCCCTCTGAAGGTGCTGACTAAAGGCCGGCCTTTCTTCGATATTGTCCATAGACTGTTTGGCGCACTGACCCTTGAAGGTAAAATTCTTGCTGACTACGACCTCTTTCCCCTGTACGAATTGGCAGAGTTCCTGCTGACCTACGAAAAACCGAATAGCCATTTCTGCTTCCTTCCTACCAGAGAGCCACAAACCGTCCGACTCCTTGCGGAACCAAACAACGCCGTCAGATATATAAATGCGATCTTTGAGTCGGTTGCATATTTCCAGCATGCAGTCATGCTGCGAGTCGAATACGGTACCCTCGGGTCGCGGTTTTTTGGGAAGAAGGTGGAGGTGGGTTGTATCTCCGCAGCGAGTAATGAGTTTCACCCACGTCGGGAGTCCTACCCTCTGTGCTGTCTCGTTTTCTTGGTACCAAGTGGCGTTGACTTCTTCTTCGTTGTAGTTGGACATGCGCTTGCAGAACTTTTGGAGAACGTCTCTGTACTTGGCCGCTTCCAATTCGGAGGAACTGTTCTTGACGAGGCAGCAGACTTCAAACCATTGAGCCCGCGTCTCGCATTTCGTAGCGTCGATGCCTTTTAGAATTTTCTTTACCAACGCGAGGGGCAGTTTGGTTCGATCGACATTGTCATTCGCGATGGTGCTTTCGGGTACAGCCTTCTTTTTCTGCTGAAGTAAGTCTGCGAAGTGCTGCTTCAGAACGGGGGTCATTGGACTGATGAGCGTAGTCATGAGACTGCGCTGCCAAACCTTGCCCAGACTTGGGTCACAAACGCAGTTGTGTCTAGTACCAGTCTTATCGATGGCAAGAAAATCTATCTTGCTCTCGATTGCGTTTTCGCATATGTAGTCCTGGTCGTTTAGAAAGTAGTAGTGGTGTCCATGATTGGTTGTTTCCCACGGTGCAGTCCCGAAATCACCAGGGAACTTTTGAATATATTCTGTATGTTTATCTTCGTCGTCAAAATCAATACATAACAGATCCTTGCCAAGCAAAATGCCCCATGTCTTGTGCGTTGCACTGGGTGGTTTATGTGTCTCATATATTTGTTCTGAGGTCATGCCCTTATGATTAAAAATTGGACGTTTTTCATCTTCCTTCAGAGGGACAACCACACTGTCAGGGAACTCCTTTCTCACAAAATCACGAAACTTCGATATTGTCATTGTGTGTTTTCTTTGTTGTATACTACTGCTGCAATATTTTCTTAAACTATTTTATTTCTATTTTTTTTTCAACTTGCGCAATTTCTGGTAGGCAATTGGAGTGAGTCTTTTTTATTCCGGTAATTTAACAATAAACGACATTTTATGCCGTTTATTCGAAAATAACACACCCTTTCTTCAAGTGAATATTTTTTACAAACTCTTAATAAAATAAGCCTCGTCCAGGTCAAACAGGTTCGGTTTGTACGACAAGTCATACACTATTTAGTTGAAGATGACACATACAGAAGTCACCTCAATCTTTTATATTACTTTTCTCGGCCAAAAAAGCGTGTTATCATTTGATATATTCGGTTAGTTGTTTTCGTCATGAACTTCGCTTCATTCTGGACAAAACTAAGTGCCTCGACTTCTTCTCCATCAAGTACTTTTTGGTCTAGTTCGGAAAATATGCGATGGACATATGGAATGTATTTATAGTTCAAACACATTGCCTGATAGGGATTGGTGCTATTTTCCGGTAATTTACCTGGATGGTCTATGTAGAAATTCACTAAATTGTACAACGACTGATTATAATTTCCAAACTCTTTATTCAGACTCTTTTTTAATCCTTCCACGATAGCATTTTTTACAATATCATCAGAGTCCCATTCCCAGTCAAACACAACGTATTCATTTGTCTTCAGTACAAACAGGTAAGTATTTATTTTCTTCCCTCCGAATCTTCTTTTATTGTCTAGATTTCCTTTATCGTGACCCCTGGGGTTTCTAAGTATGAAACGCTCATGTAATATTTTTAGATTAGTCTCCCAATAATTTAAACTATTGTAGTCAGATATAAACATGAAATGATATACTTCTTTACCATTCCCAATAATATTTGCCCTGTACTGTATATCTATATCTTTGTTACAACCTTCAAATTGTACTAGATGTTCTATATTCCATAAAGTTGTCTCGGTCTCCGTTTTATCAATAGTTGATAGAGCTTTCTGTACTAAGCCAGATATCTTATCGGTTTCATGGAGTAATTCTGATATTTTAGAGTTTTTGCGATCTGTCATGTATTTGTAAATTTTATAAAATTGGATGGGACCATAAGACGGTTTATATCCTCCCTTCGTATAAAGGTCTATCATATAATTTAAGACAAATGCCTCCAAAGGGACGAAGCCCAAGAGATTCTGAGGATTTTTTAAGTATGATTTCTGAATTCCTAGCATTGTGGCCAAAATATCACGCCATAGCGTCGCGTATACTGGTATTTTACTGAACGAGCACAACGGAAAAATGGTTAACTCGTTATCTTTGTTTTTGTTCCAAAATTCATGAAATTCATTGACGGGGTAGGTTTGGATATGCAATTTACATATTTTTTTCAAGACTGTATTTATCTGCCGTCCGTGGGTTCGAATAGCTTTTTCATTTCTATGCGTTGCATGGAACATAGCATTTTGTAAATACACAGAGTGTTTAACACAGTGATAATTCCAGTCGACTGTTCCCAAACTTACTATTGACGTTTTATCGTGAGTAGGTTCTTGTACGATATTTTCCGTGTGAATCTCCAATAATACTGGGTCATCTGTGATTAAACTTGATATCTCGTATCCTTTTCTCATTTTCGGCTTGTATCCATCTATATAGCCCAGATTTCCAAATCTTTGGTGAATATCGTCGTGGTTGCTAGTTAGTGCAAAGTAAGTTTTACGTTTAGCCCGAGTCAGTGCTACGTGAAAAAACGATTCATATACTCCATTTATTTTATCTTCTGTTCTCTTTTTCAACGTCTTCTCTTTAGTAGATAATATGAATACAACATTCCTACCATCGCCTTTCGATGTATCTATAGAAACCATCCGTGTTGCATTTTCAGAATCAGCCAAATCGATTGGTTGATTATCGACTGAACGGTGAAGTACAGCATAATTGAATTTAGCATCCTCTGTGTTTGAGTGCAGTTGTCCAATCCAATATTCATTTATTGTGGTCTCTAACTGACTCGCGAGATTATTCTTGCTGAGAACCGGGAAAACAATGAGGAAATCATTAGGTGCGTATCCGTGTTTAGATACCTCATATTTTATTTTGGCAAGTATTTTATCTATTAACAGTGAATCGTCTTCATGAGCATCTTCTATAATGATCTCAATAGGTTCACCATCGCTTGATTCTAGACCTTCTTCACGTTCTAGTGATATAACAGGTAAGTTATACTTCTCAAAAGGGACAAGGTTGTTTATCGCTGCAGCCATTCCTTTCACTTGGACGCGTCTGTTGATATTCACGGGGGCCTCTCTAATCACTTCGATATTAGGTAGACCTTCCATTTCAAGGCTTTTCATAAAGTTGTCTTCGGTTTTCAGACTCTGAAGTTGGTCTCCTACAACAACAACATCTATTTTTGTATCAAGAATTAATTTTGTCAGACCGTGTAGGTATGAATTGCATAAATCCTGTGTTTCGTCTACCCAAAGCTGTGTCTTCCTATTCAGTAGCAGTTCCTGTCCCCCGTATGTAAAACGCCCCGAGGTTTTATTTACTTTCGAACATCCTTCCTCTATGATATTGTCTAGGAGTTTTTTGAACATATCTAGTCCTGACCTCTTAGATGTTGTCAAATTATACACTAGGGAATCTATAGTTCCTATTACCACAGTACAAAGTCGCGCGGTTTTTACATTCATATATTTTACAACAAACTGTCCACCGTATTCACGTACTCGAAGATCTTCCATATTTTCTTTGACAGAGGTATATCCGTGCCTTTCGGCTTGGTCATCAAGTTCTTTCTTCAATACTACTTTGGCTGAGTGCTGTTTTGTTACAATTATGAACGACTCTTTATCAAGATTATTAGCTATAGAATCCCATATACCAAATGTTTTGCCGTTTCCAGCACCCTTTTGAATGACAGTCAGAGTTGCCTTAACTTCATTGTCATCACGCCACAACCCCCATACTGATTTTGGATCATCATGTAGAACACGCACGACTTCATCGATCGGAAGTTTCTCACGTACCAAAACCATCTTATTACAAACTTTCCTTACTGGTATCTTGTAAATTTCATATTTCATCTCTAGAAGAATAAAGCTGTAGGTGTTGGAGAATGACTTGTATTTCCACGATTCATTGAAAGTTACTAAGCTATTACCATCACTCAAAATTTCGACAGAAACATCATCTGTATTTCCATCAACTACCCAAATTACCTCCTGTCCGTGCAATTTGTAGTCATTATTTCTAGCAATGACGGTTGTATCATCTATACGAGAGTGTTGAATTTCAATAATAACATTATGACGAGGTATATGAATATCTGCAAAGTGTTTTTTATTTTCAATATTGAAATGAACTTCGTTTATGGGGAACCTTCTCTGCCAATCGGTATGCCATTTCCCAGGCATCTGTACGGAATACTCTCTATTATCTCTCTGGTTTATGTATAAAATATATTCTTAAACCAAGATGAATGCAGATACTTTATCATATTTACAAACTCTTAATAAAATAAGCATCGGTCCGTGTCGGCTCGCGCACCGAGGTTATTCATCTTCTTCCTCCATTGAAACCGAGTAGGAGTTTGATAGTTTGTGGCAAGCACAATGGACACCTTTTGAATACACTCCCGATGGCGACCGCAACCACAACAAAGCATTGGGAGCTCACTCTGTAATTATAGTAGGATGGAGACCTGGATGGTGGAGAGTTCAGAATTCTTGGGGGAGTGCTTGGGGGGATGGAGGTTTTTTTTGGCTCAAGTGGGGAGGCTTGGAGAGCCCTAGCATGGTGTTCTCAATGAGAGTTTCACGTTCCATTAAAAACACGCAATAGGTTTATTCATCTTCTTCCTCCATTGAAACTTCTGAGTCTGGATCCACGAGTTCGAATATTCGGTCCATCAACGGCTTTCCTTCTGGTTTCTTGCTGGGATTGCATTTGTAAGTTGGTTGACTAAAGTATATCACATCGTAATTATCGTTATTGTGTACTTTCTTTATCAACCCGCCGACCCAGACGCTCGGTTCGACACCTGTGTATTCTATTTGTACTTGGGTCCCCTTTTTGAATGTCGTGTCCCCGTCTCTGTTTTTAATCCGAATCGCTGGCACGCCGTTCTCAGCCTGACCCCCCTTCCAAGCCCTAACCTTACATTCCGCTTCTTCAATGTCACTGGAGAACCCATTTATTGCCTCCGCAATACTATCCAAAGCGTTACAAAAGCCACCGCTCGAACCCCCGAGGATATCCCCGAAATCTATGAAAGGATTTTGTTCCATAGGTGTGAGTTCGGGTATGAGTGACTGGCCCTCGGGCTCGCACAGATCTCCGAGATGGTCACTGAGGTCGAAATTGAAATCGGGAAGACCGATAACCCATTCTCCGTCTGGTATCTGAATATTGGATATTGAGTTCGGAATCTCTATCTCACCGATCCCTGCAACATCTATATCTGGAATCTGTATGTTCAATATGGAACCAGAGGGAATTCTTATGTCCTCTATATTGAACCCGATCTTACAAAGGCCGGCGAAAGACCCCACAATTTTGTTCAGGATGCCAATGATAGCATTCACTACCATATAGAGAGGATCCATTAGTATTTTGAGAGGTATTTCGGGTCGGGCGTCACAAATCCCCGCAATCGCCATGAAAATCTGCGCCAAAGTCTCGATGATAATGTTGAATATGCGCACAAAAAAAATGGCCACCTGACCTACAGGGTTCTTTATGTATTCCTTAAAGAATACAGATATCTTGTCAAATACTTTCATTATGAGACCCTTGCAGAAAGCCTGAAAGATTTTGTCGAATAGTTTGGAGACAGCTCCTATCCCGAAGAACCAGTTGCTGCCAAACATGGTGTGTAAACCATGTCTTCCTTTGCTATTTTCACACATGAGCCATGGAATACCTTTGAATATGACTAAAAGAATAAGTGTGGGCACCAAAAAAATCTGAGTTCCTATGCTCAAGTATATGGGGGCAATGGCTACTCCCATTGCTGGCATCGTACTGACGACGAAAATACTTATCACCCACGCTATTATGAAACCCAACCACTGATCGAAAGTAGGCAGTATTGCATAAAGGTCTTCCAGCGAGGTAGGTATTGAATTGTACATTGTACTCGGTGCTTCGAGTATTGCGAGTGTGAATGCAAGTCGTAGGTCGTTATACGAGCCATATATTGCACTGGGTATTCCTATAAAAAAGTCCTTGATTTTTTCACCTGGGTTTTTCTTCTTCTTCATTCCCTTTGTTAAATAGATACATTTTATTTTCTTGTTAAAAGTAACTACAGAATTAGTTTTATATGTCTGGTATACCTGAAAAATACATGATGATATGGAAAGAAGCATCCGGTCCGCTTTCGCAAGTATGGAGTTGGTTCCAGTTTTTCTCAGCGCTCTTGGTCATCGGTTTGGTCATATTCCTGATATTTGCAAAAAAACGACCCCGCAGTAATTTCACAAATTCGGAGAACGCCTTCGCCACTGCTATCCGAACTTTGAATAAGAAGGGTTACTACTACGTTGGTAGCAGTGATTGTGGTTACTGTACTAAACAGAAAACGGAACTGGGTCCCGAAGTCGAAAATATCACTTTTTTTGACTGCAAAAAGGACGACGCAATGTGCAAGAGACACAAAATCATGGGATTCCCAACATGGATCGGACCTGAGGGTGAAAAATATCCTGGGTTCAAGACTAAGGATGACCTCATTGAACTTTCCAAGAAAAAATAACTCTTTTGCGACTAAATCTCATTTTTAAAGTATTGGTTACAGAATAATAATGTCAGAATCTACTCCCTCAACAAAGCTGCTAGACACTGTGCAAGGCTTTTACAAACAGTACCGGTTGGTAGTTATAGCATTGTTTGCGGGATTTCTTGCTGCCCTTGGGTATTGGACATACACGACATACAACCTCGAACGCGAAATTGGTCAACCCTTGGCCGAAATTGTAAAGCCTGACCAAGAGCCCGAGGCAGCCGAGTTCGCACAGGCAGTGCCGGAAACTACCGAACCACCAATGGCACATTCCACAACCCCTCGACCATTCTCCGAAGATAGCACCTACGGTGATTATGTGAAGACTCATCAGAGAGAGCACGTCGCCCATGACAAACTCCATAAAGACATATTGCCGTCCCCAAACGCATTCTAATGGGCGATTTTTTCGATTCTACGATTTTTGTAAGTTCAGAATGTTCTAGAGGTTAACGTAAGCTATAAATAACAAATCTCACAATGTCACTCATAAAGAAATCAACTATTAAAATATCGGAAGCCAGGCTTAGCAAAGTAGAAGACAATGTAAACGAAATATTAAGTCTTTTGAAGACCGGGACCGTGAATGTAGATCTCGCCAACTGTTTCAAGACGTTGGGTATTAAAAAAAACAATAAAAAAAAGACCCCCCTTGAAGATATTGGCGAGACCATGTACAATGTCTACTATTACTACAATAAAAAACAAAAATCTCAGGACAAAGAATTTATGTACATTTCGTTTTCAACAAACAGTGAATTCAAAACATACATTAAGGAACTCGGTGGCGTATGGAAAGTCTGGACTCGTGGTTGGCGATTCCCGATTGCCTCCTATCAGGACGTCACCACACAGATAAAAACGAAATTCCCAGACTGGTCATACGAAGACTGCATAGGAAACGTGAACAATCAGAAGAAACGTGGAAGGTCCCCTTCGCCAGCAAAGAGCGAGGACTGGGGTAACGAGAGCGAGAGCGAAACCGAGATGTCAGAGTAATTTTTCAACTATCAAAAACAAATAAACACCCGCCCTACATGTAGTAGGGTATAATGAGGGCATGCCAACCAGTCAAACACTGCTTGATTTAAAGATACGATACTACTTGTATTGTATAAGAATGTTGTGCTGTAGTGTTCAGCTCCTGTAGCTCAGTTGGTTAGAGCATGGTGCTTATGTCGCCAGGGTCGTGGGTTCAAGTCCCACCGGGAGTATCACTACTGCACAATTTTCTTGTTTCCTTATTATTCGATTAGGATGTCTCTGTATTTATCAATGAAGGCGTTTATTTTCGTAAGGTTGTAATTTTTTCGGATCATACTTTCTGGGATCGTATCTCTAAGGTTTTCGATCATGGTTTCTAGGGACGGACGTTGAACGGTTTCGTTTTGAATATTTATGTACACCATGGCCGCCTTGAACATATTAGAGTGTCTTCGGGAAAGTTGTATGCGCTTTATTTCGAGATCGGGTTTGATCGACTTCAGATTGGGGAACTTAGTCATTTGAGCCTCAACGTAAGCTACACTATTATCTATATCAGTCTTACTGGTGGATAGTAGTTGTTGTACATTTTTATAATTTGATTCTACTATTTGTTCCAACTCTATGACTCGGCGTCTTTGGTTCTTCAATTGAGACAAAACCTCATTAACAATATCCCCTGCGATACCTACAGACACGGTCTCATTCGGCGACATGGTCGACCGAAGTTCTGTCATTTGATGTACGAAACTGTCCAACACATTCTTTTCGCTTTGTGATAAATTATCCATTTGTGTATTCTATATATACTATATATATATATTTTATTCTTTAAACATTTAAAACAAAAATATAAAGTCTTAAAAATTGGAATTGTAACTAACAAAAATCGCGTATAATGTTTACCAGAGATGATCTACTGCGGATCGCTCGTAATAAGTTGGACTTTCCATTAAAATCGAAGTTGTTGGCACATTTTGGATGTGACATCTCGGGTAATAACGTTAGTGACCTTGTATCGGCCGTGATGGCTATTAAGCCTCCTGAGACCTTGGCTGTTAAAAAACCCGCAGTGGTCGTAATTGAAAAATTTGTTCGGGAGACGAGCATCCTGCTTAATAAAAAAACTGTATTCACTCGCAGGGTGCGAATTAAGGTCGAACGTTTTGAATTCCTTCGTCAAACCCGCAAGATTTTTAAGTTACAGAAATATGTCTACGAACAGGTGGGACCATGTATGCTAGAAAGTCACTACCAAACGGCGTTGGAACTTGAACTCAGAAATATGTACCACCCTTTGGTTATTTCGAGGGAAAACTGTGTACTACCGCATTACACCTCTCTGAGTGGACACAAGCTTACGTTGGGTAATAACGTTAATGAGCGTATGGACATTCTATTGGATGACCCCCATATGGATTACGGAATCATTATTGAACTGAAAGCGGTGGTGAATGTCAACGCCCAACATCTTTTTCAAGTGTCACGATATTTGCGGGAAATGGAAATAATGCATCCCCATAGGAACTACAAATGCTTGATTCTCAATTTCTCGTGTGGAACACAAGGTTGGAACTGCAGCACAACGGCTGTACGTAAAGATGTTTTGCCATCCAATATGGTTATTTACGAATTTCGCGAAACGTGGCAAAATATCAACAAAAAATAATGTCTGTAAATGGTAAATGTATCTCTGGTATATAATACTATGTCTGGTTCTGGTTATCGGAATAGCACAAACATATAGGTTGGTGACAAAAGGACTCGAAAGAATTCAATATTTTAAGAATACGGGAACTGAAACGTTTGCCAACGCTCCTGTCCCAAAAGACTGGGCGGAGAGACGCGGGGTAACAGTATCCGTAGTATCGAGCGGAGACTCGAGCAGTCTTTTCAAAGATCTCAAGCAGTTGGAACTCTCTCCGAAACGTTTCAACGTCACGAAGGCCTCGACGCCTGAAGAACGAAGGCAACAAGTTTTAAAATTGCCTGGCTCGCGAATCGCCCTCATAATAGAGGGACGAGCCAGACTTAAAGATCCCAAGACATTCCAAAGAAAGTTAGAAACCATACTACGCGACGTCAATACCGAAGATTGGAAGCTCCTCTCTCTAGGAACGCCCCCAACTAAGACAAAATTCAATAAAAAAATTCCTGACAAAAGTATTTCCAGAAGCAATCGACTAGACACTCTCGCGTATCTAGTCAACACACAGGCCCCGGGTTCAGAGAGGGTCTACGCCAGCAATGAACCACTTTTCAACTCTTCGACCAAGCACAAACATGAGCCACAAAGCACCGACGACACCTTTACAAAATGCAACGAAACCATTTAAAGACTTGTACTTTATATATAAGTACCAGGGACAGCGTGATAAGGCCCCCGCTAAGTCGTTAGTTTTGAGGTTTCTCAAAACGGGATATTTTGTTCTTTTTCTCAAATTGTATATTTGTAAAAAAGGAAAAAATTATATGTGTCAATGATAATAACATGGGAAGTTGGTCTGACAAGAAGAAGATAGATTATATAGTATATTCTAATTTTGCTTTCGCACTACCGATATTAGTTTCTCTAGTTGCATGGCAGAAGTGTGCCATATCTGGTTACGATTGTGCGACGCTAGTTATTGTTTTTCTAGCCACAGGTATTATGTCGGGAGCGTGGCACAAGTGTAAGGAAACTATTCGTTTCTCCGGAGATAGAAGCAATCCCAAATGCAATGTGAACGAACTCTTGAACGTGGACTGGGCAATTACAGAGGATGTGTATATTCCAAACACTGTTTCAAAATTGAGGGATCTCGTCATCTCGAACGTCTCTATTACCGCAGCGATCGCATTGATGTTCAAAGAAAAAAACTTTAGACACTTCCTCCCTATCTTTTCATTCGTGTACTATATGTTTTTCTTGGGCTACGAGAACGCAAAGCATATTACAGCATATCTTGAAATTGCACCACACGCTATGATGCTGCTGTACCTCATATACACAAAACTGAAATACGGCACAAACATGGCGCAGATTGTATGCCTCGTACTGGCTGTGATTGTCCTCGCTGCAGCAGTCTACTTCAAGAAGCAAGTCAATAGTTTTGAAGAGAACGACTACTCTATTCACCACTCCCTATGGCATCTAGGGGCTGGCGTTGCCCCCGCTTTGGTGATTTTGTCCAGTATGTTCAAATATACCCAAATAAAGTGGTATTAAAAATATATTTCTTTTAGTAATAAACCAAAAACAATGACATCTGTAACTATATATACTGCCGAATGGTGTGTACGCTGCAGGGAACTTAAACCATTCTATGAAGAAATGGAAAGCTCGTTTTCCGATAGTGAATTTATTATTGTAGATGTAGACGAAGAACTAGAAGACGCCATTGAAATCCAATTGCCCGCCAAAGTGCCTAGTGTACGCGTTACGAACACCTTTGGTTCGACCATCTTGGAAGGAAAGGGGGAAATCGAAGCTTCGCTCGAAATGATGTTAGAGGCGGGTTCTTAACTCATTAAGCAAGTCCCAAAAATACAGTAGCCTGCGTTGGAACACAAAAGATAGTGTGAAATAGTATACCTACGGCAAAGCATATTATAGTGGAGATGACCAGAGGTATATCGGTTAATTTGGTCACGACGATCGCTAGTAGTATTGTGAGAGCGTAGTCAACAACAGCCACTCCCATAAATCTGTATGAATGAACGCCCTTTCCTGGTTTTCCAAATATGTTTTTGAATGTACAGAGGCTCTGCATAGGTTTATCATTAGAGAAGATATTAATATTTGTGTTTTCTGCGCATTGTGTTCCGGATCAGGGGGTTTCTTACTGTTTGTTGGTACGTTCGCAATACACGCCTGCTTTTCTTTGGCTGTCGCCACACTGGCTTCATGGCAATTTTTGGAGGACACATTCTTGTCAATAATTTAAACATTGTTAGAACTTACTTAGTTACAAGATTGTTTAAATAAACGTTACAACTTTAACTTATGAAACACTTTCGGGAGGTTTAATCCATGATTTCTTTTTCGGATTTCGGGGGGGACTATCTTCGGTCTTGTCATCACCGCTAGAATCAGATACATCGATAGACACAATGGATTCAAGATCCGGTTCAGATGTCTTGGGAGTTGTGGGATATTCCAGAAGTCTCTTAGGTGGCGTGTATCGCAACTCTTCCATCTCTGCGTTGAGTTTTCTACATGTTTTCAAAAAACTCTTCTCGTTCTTTTGCATTTTCACAATATTGTCTTGAGCCCTTTTGAAGTATTTCTGCCGGACGTCTGGGTATATCGTAGCTTCAGCCTCCTGGAGGCTCTCTCTGTAGAATTCCATCACTTCGTCGATATACATCTTCTTGGCACTCGCTTCATCTACGAAACTCAACTCTTCCTGAAGACGCCTCATACGAGTGGCAGTGTGGTTGAATTTTTCCGAGGCCTTTGTTAGGGTTTCCATTCGTTCCGGGTATTTCCTAAATTTCATGAGTGAGCTCACGACCGCGGTCAGAGTAGATATAGCTATAGGTGCTATTTTGGCTGAATTCGCAAGAATCAGACCGTGTGTGGTTTCGTTAGTGAGATCGAGGGTGCTCTTCAGTGTCTCGACAAAAGCCGTGAGCAAACTGAGTATGATGATGGTCTTGTTAAAGCTGTCGTTTTGCTTTTTGAGACTCTCGTGATGGAGAGAGATAGCATCACGTTTGCAACGTATTTCGTACAACTTCTCCCCGAGGTCGGTGTGTAGATCCAACGCAGGTGGGTCTACGACAACTCTTCTCCTCTCTCCGCCCATAGTTACATTCTGGAGGTGATGGCTACCAGCGCTTGGAGTTTCGTCATTCATAGTATTAGGAGTAATATACATTTTTTCCTGTCCTAAAAAACGAATTAGGGTCGGGTTCCTAAACAGGTTTAATAAATATGTGTCCCTTTGTAGAATCTGCTAGAACGGAAGCTGCGAAAAGTCCGATGGCTAAGCAGCATGGAGCGGTTCTCGTCAAAAATGGTAAAATCATTGCTAGAGGTCATAACCGGTACAAGCAACGGGCTATGACAACCGTAAAGGATACTTCCCCGGATAGGGAGGCGAGACTGAGGTCGAGGTTTAGGAGGTACAATAGGATTTCCAACAGCGACCCGATCACTTTCCATCAATTCTGTAGGTTAGACGGGCGGATAGCAGCTAGTGTCCATGCAGAGGAAGATGCCGTGATGAGGGCGGGGTCGAGGGCGCATGGTGCAACATTGTATGTCGTACGGTTCGCTAGGAACAATCACGAGTTTACTGATATACCAGCGGCCTCGTGTCCATGTAAAAGATGTACAAAGGTTTGTCAAAGAAACAAGATAAAGGTATTTTACAGCGAGGATGTCTCTGCGTCTTCTTGAGTACTTTTTAAACAATACTACTAATTAACACATATGACTCTCTCCGAATTGAAGAAGGAAAACACAGCTTTGAAGAAGGAAAACGCGGCTTTGAAGCGGGAGAATGAAAAAATGCTAAAACGTAAAAACAAGACTGGAAAGAAACGAGAGCCTTCTGCCTACAACATCTTCATCGGTAAGACAATGAAGGATTTGAAGATCGAGAACCCCACATTCAAAGCGCCAGCCATAATGGCACTGGCTGCTGAGAAATGGAATATTGAGAAAACTAAGAATTAGGGCGGATACAATTGCTTGTATCGAATTGAAAGTTTACTGTTGTCTACCCTACATGGGGGACTTTCAATTTTATCCAGAATTTCTCCAATGGTTTTGATCTGTAGATCTATTGTGTATTGGTTTATCCAATTGACCAAATTGGGTATCGTTTTGCCGTCTGTTTTTACCTCATCCAGTGAGACATCTTCTCCATTAAATCCGAGACACACCAAATATTTTTCTGAATTGCTCGGTTTGCTGGTGGGTGGTTTACATAGATGAAGTGTTCCGAATAGCCGCGTCAACCACACTATGATTCTGTAAGTGTTCGTGGTGTACATGTCGAATATTTTCACTACAAAAGTCCCTCCAATTCTGAGATTATGACGACAAACCTCTATTTCCTGTATTATGATCGGTGTGTTCGCTATTTCCTGGTTCGTATAGTCATGCGAGCAGTCTATTCCGCCATCCGCTGTGACGAGGTCGACTCGTTTCCATCGCATTTTAGAACTTTGGGTCAAGATATTCATGTATACCAAAGTCGGTGAGAGTTTTATATGTCTGGAAAATTCAATGCTATCGGATATACTGACTGCTCTGCATACGACTCCCTCATACTGATCAAGAATATATTGAAGAAATCCACCAGGAGCTTCGCATAGACACAATGCTGAACATACACCACTTATTTCATATTTTATTAATATTTCTTTCAATTTGTGAAACGACCGACTTATGGTGTCTCTATTGCTGGAATTACTGAAAGGGAAGCATCTTTCTAGAACACTGTTCCATCTATTTGCCCTCCTATGAGTACTGTAATGCTGGTTTATTCTGTTTTTCAAGGCTTCTAGTACTTTCTTACGTGTTGTCAATACTTCGAGTTTTTGTTTCATATCCACTTTGAGCAAAGAATTTGTTATCTTGAAATCAAACCAAAACAGATCAGGATCTATTATTTCCCACATAACTCGCTTTATTAGGAGGAAAATAATATTAGCTGAGTATAATGAACACAGCGCGATGACGATGGTTAGCATTAAACAGATTACTGTTATCATATGTATTGGTGTAATTATATTATTTTTATACTTCTCTGCTGACGCTCTCGAAGAGATTGTATCCCCATTTCAACAGAACTTCTCGCAATTGAACACAGATCTTCAAGAACTCAAACAAATGTTAGGCATGTACACTAGCAATATCAAACCTCCGCATAACAAGGAAGAAAGATGCCACCAGTTGAATGGACATATAGGTTCCGTTATCAATAGAGCCATAGAATTTTGTGGTTAGGAGATCCCAAACATTTTACACAGGTGTCGATTCGAAGTGAAATTTTTTGTTTTTAAGGAAGTCTTCTTCACATTCTTGCCAATATTCTTGTTCATCCACTCGGTCTTGTCAAACGTATTTTCTGCATGACACATGATGAGAATCACTTTGTTACCATCCAGTTGTACCAACGGTTTCGAAAACTTATTCGTAAATTCTGCCTCCTCCCCATTCGTCACCCCTTCTCCAAAACGATTATTCACCCCGAAATTACGAGTGAAAGCCATAAGTCCCCCCGTACTATGCCTTTCGTGATAACCAGCAATTTCGTAAATGTCCCCCTCAAAACTTATGAGACAGCGTGTACATCCAACCAAAGGACATTTGCTCCGAACCAATTTCTTGACCGAATGCTTGATTCGGTCTGGGTGGTGAAGGTCGTCGTCGTCAAAATTGATAATGTACTTCCCGATGGACATTTCCGATAGAATATTTCTCTTATTCCCAACAAACAACTTCTTCGTCATATGCGAATACAGCACTGGGAAGTGCGCTTCCCCCCAGAGACTCTGTTGTTCGTCTCTGCTTAGACCTTCCTCCGAATCATCCAAAATTACAAGTTCGACTACGAGTGTACCAAGATTTTGGTGCTTGACGCATTCTACCAGGCGAGGCAAAAAGGCCTTTCTGTTATAGGTTGGTGTTACAATCGTAACATCCGGTCTTTTACCCAGCATAGGACTATTCAGCAACTTCTCGTACTCCTGTGTTCCACCAGTCACTGCCCCCTTCAGACCAGTAGTAAAGACATTAATGTAATTCTTCCGCATGAATACACCAACCCACATGTTCCACCCTACATCGGTAGGCTTACTTTGTATGCATTTGTGAAGAAGGTCTTCGTTACTCTCGTGAATACATATCCCTTTGTCTGTATCCACTATGTGGACGGGCTCTCCCGTTTTACAATGCACATGTTGACCAGCGCGTAGTCTCACTCCGGAACCACAAATCGCATTGTTTTTTTTACACTGACTCGTATGCAATCCTAGAAGCTTCAATAGAACTTCATTCTCCTTAGCATTTCGATTGGTACTGAAAAACGTGTACCCAATGAAATCTTTAATAAAGAGTTCCGCAATCCCAGGAATCACTACGGCAAAATCACTATCCGAACTTTCGCATAAATCGGTCATCACTTACCATAAACCATTCTCATAACTTTAAGTTGCGTTATTTAAAGTCATGTGGCAGTTTCAGTAACACTACACGCGATGTCTGAACCAGAACATCCTCTCAATCACAAATGGGTGCTGTGGGAGCATAAAACTGGAGGCAGTAACTACCAAGAAAATTTGGGGCAGATCTCAGAATTTGACACTGTCGAGGGATTCTGGAAGTTGATCCCTCATATCCCACTGCCTAGTGCTTTTTTTCAGGACAAAAAAAATAAACGACTATCGGTTGGAAACAGAAATGTAGTGGGTTATAGCTTGTTTCAGGATGGTATCAGACCATGTTGGGAGGACCCCAAAAATATAGAAGGAGGAGAGTGGAGGATTCGGAAATTTAGGAATCTAGATGACGTCGACAAAGTTTGGCAAGATGTTGTTTTCTCTATGATCGGAGAAAGGCACAATTTGAAACTCCGCGGGGCGCGTGTGGTTGATTCGTCAAACGAACAGAAGAGACGTATTATGTATAACGTAGAAGTGTGGTTCGAAGATCTCAGCGAAAAGGACGACGTTGAACTCGAGTTGATGAACACTACCGGCCTCGAGGGAGGGAAATTTTTCTTCAGGGTCCACCAAGACGCGAAGGAAAAAAGTAATTTGGGTTATGATTCTTCTTTAGAAAAACAACAAAAATGAGCGCAATGGAGAGTTCGATACTTAAGGATTTTGAGAAACTCCTTGATGCTAAGATTTTACCTCTTGTTGATGTGTACCAACAGCTTATAACCCAAAATATAGCCCTATCGGATCAGTTGGCCACATTAACTCTCGAAAAGAACAGAGGCGGTTCTACAAAGGGATCCACCAGTAGCACTGTCAAAACTAATAAGACTTCCAATGTGCGCGCGGTTGGTGTTGTGATTGACAAGGACGATGACGGTGTCATTTCGGTGGTGGGGAAAACATTTGATGTAAAAGAAATAATTAAGGCGGAACCACTCAACGGCCGTTGGAACTCCGCGATCACTGGTTGGACATTGGATGAACAGGCGACCATCCAAGATGTGAAGGATGCGTTAGGAGATAAATGCTCTCTTATAATTAAATGCGCTTCCACATAATTCACGGTTGAATTTTTCTTATACCATCCCGTTGTTGATAAAAAATGATAATTTCGTCAACGTGCTTTGACCAATTATTCTTGTTGTCGAGTACTGTATAATAAATACGAGGGTAGTACAACTGAAGATTGCTGTAAATTTTCGAAATAGTATCGAGCGACAAATATTCGCGCGACAGACTTACCGATCTATGCATTCTGTCAGCGTTCTCTCGCAGGTTTTCCCCTGTCATACCCCCGTCCTCGTTTGCCATCAAAGCCTCGTAAAATAGAATCGAGTGGCAGTGATTATCCATTTGTTTTATCTGAGACATACATTTAAATTGTTTCGCACTATAATTAGAGTTTTGACATCAATTACTATTATATGTAATTGGTGTCAAAATGACTATAGTCTTTTACAGAAGGCGATGTCGTCGGTCTCGCGATCTCATGAGTGACCTCATCGAACATATCGTTGATACGGAACAATGGCACCTCCTCAAAACAATTACCGCTGTGGACAGTACGAATTCAAAAACTACTGCTCCGTGTGTATGGGAAAATGGAGTCGCGTACTCGGGCTACAAAGCCCTTAGGCAGTGGAGAACAAAGTCTTTTGGTAAAATTATAAAAAAAAAATTGAAACGCGACATCGAAGCTGCAGTTATTCTCAGCTCAATGTCTTAGGTTTTGCTTGTTCGCTTGGGTAGCTGGTTCTTCAATCGTAGAGTGACTGTTAGCTACGTTGTGTCTCATCTGCTCTATGCGATCCACCTCCAATATGCCGAAGTCTACATACAGGTCTCTTTCCCTTTGTGTATGGTAAGAGGTCAGTGCCAGTTCGTAAGGCTCTTGCGTTTCACAGAAGACCTGTTCGACATCCTGTTGGTGTGTATAAAAAACACCCCCGTAAACCCAAGACGAACGAAACTTTATAGAAAGGGTCTCGTCCATACAAGCTTTGGAAATATCCAAAGCTTCTTCTACATTTATGCCCCGGTGGGTAGATTCAAGACTCACCCTCTCGCTGTCGTACGCCCCAATTTCGAGATCCCCAGTTTGAGAGTATTGTTCCACCAACTGCCATTGACAATCAGGACAAGTTCGTACATATTCGTCAACATCCAATTTCTTGAGTTTGTTGCCGAACCAATTAAGATTGGTCACATCCACTGTCACAGTGCGTGTGACCGAATACGTTTCTATATCCAAAATGGTTTTGTCCCAGTATACATCCAAATCGCAACTTGGCTTGAATATAAGAAGACCCACCAGTACAACATTCATTACACAAATAGACCTTAATATACAACCACACAGTCCCCTTTTAGGGGGCTGGGTCTTCGGCAGCAACTCCACTTTTGATTCATCCAGAAACGCCTTCGAAGACTGCCTGGTCAATGACTCACGATTCAACATTGTTACTTGTTTACTTATCGTAGGAGCCTCTTTTTTAAGTCGTTTTCTTTCCTTTCACGTTTTTTACGCTTTCCAAATGTACTTTTTGCTTTCACGTTTTTTTTACGCTTTCCGGGGCTCCCCAACATGTAGGGTCGATGACCATGCCCCGGCGTGATTAGGGCATCGGGAATACCCTTACTACATATTACGTGATCTGTCATTAGAGTTTTATCAAACGAATGGCGGATCGGAGAAACGAATTCTACTGTATAGCAATTGAACCCATTGTTCGCCTCTATCCAATCTGCCTGATGAGTTGGCAGTGTTGGAGCAAAACGCAAAATATCGGCCGCCGTTAGACCCACAAATATTTTATCCATCGACACCACTTTCAACACACATGCTCCCATAATACATTCAAATTGATGCCTCTTGCTCGGAAGGTCAGAACCACCTTGGTTCAGAAGCCCCTTCATTATCAGGTTGAGTTTTCCTTTGGTGATCATCAAGAATGGAACGTCTTTCGTTATCTTGAGTCTGAATAGGCAGCATGGCCAAGTTCCAACTACATTGGCAGTACGTGTCATAAACTCAAATGGAGTTGGTAAGGCCTGTAGAGACCATGAACTTGGGATACTCTGGACGAAACAGTTTGTTGAGGAAAATTTTATATCGTCGATTGACTTAGCGTCCGCGCCTCTGTATATGTAATGGTCGAATGGTACTTGGGCAGTCCGTTGCGCGCCGTCGGGAATCATCCTCGGAGAATAGTATATCGAACTGTTCAGTGCTTTGACATAATCACCTCCAGCTCTTCGAAAATCAGCAAACGCTGTATTCCGTAATCTTTGTTTTACCCCCTCCAAGTCCACATAACCCTTTCCGCCTGTTATAATAGAGTGCGCGAGAGCCGGTGAGTGCTGTCCCACACTCATAAGGGTAGCCAGAGGATACAGTCGAACTGCCTCTTTCAAGTATGGCACAAGTGCGTTACGGTATGTTTCATGAAGCACTGAAAAACCACGAAAGACCCTGGCAGAATTGTCCAGCATTATTTTCGTCTGAAACCGTTGAATTGCCTCTGGGTCCAACTTCCAATCGTTGACGCGAGGTCTCAAATGAAGACCGGAGAAAGAAGGTTTGAACACAACGGGTACGCGCTGAAAATAGTACTCCCTGTAAGCCGGGGAAATAGTCGAAGTGCGGTTTTGCTCTATCAACAATTGAAAAGAATACAACGATGGATCTATGCCCCCAGAACCTGACCAATGTTTTATTGGAGATACAGATAGTTTGTGGACGACTGCCAGACTACACGCCGCCATGTGTTGTTGGGTGACTCTCAGGCTTACCAGAGCATCAATCATCTGTTGTTTCTTCATGGTGTTTGGCAAGTCTATCCGCAATCTTTTAGTTATAGGGTGGGTGATTCGTACTTTCTTGTAGTGACACCAGGTGTCTGCTGCAATCGTCAACACATCTTTTGTAATTTTTACCTTCCCCATCGTAGAACCATCCCAGACCGGAGAAGGTATACCGGCCTGTCTAGTAGTGGCCCCATCGATAGTGTAAAACTTGTCGCTCTTCTGGTCTGCCCATATCGGGGTTTTCACTATACTCTCCCAAATATCACTGTCATCGATATGTCTGTAAGCCGAAATCTTCGGGTCGAAAGCTTCTTCGGGAACGTACCTGTAGTTCTTGTAAAATTTGTACCACCGCCCCGTACACCAAGTCTTCACCATATCTTGACATACATACGGAGTTATACCGAATTTATGCATATCTCCGCCATGACGACCAGCCATCGTAGCATCTGGGTAGCCATGGTCAACGCCACCTCCATTTACCCTCGTCTTCTTATGGACTCTCCCGTATTTGACTTGTCCGATTTGCGTCATACCGTAGTAATTACGCGACGCAAAGCACTGTTTTACCCACATAAACACCATAACCCCCTCCTCGGTAAGAGGGAGGTAACTAGTGGCCAAGCTGAAGTCTCTATTCCTATAAGGATTTTTCCCTTTCTTGTCAGCGCAAAAAGTTATACTAATCCAACGTTTGGTGACCTCTTTGTCATTCTGCTTCGCAAGTACAGACGCCTGCACGACTTTACAATTTAGATAGCCAGGGGCCTGAGGAAAAGATGATTCTGGGTCGGTCGGATCAGCAGCGTGATTGTAATTGCACAGCTCCCCGTAAATGCACCCGTCGAGGTCCCCAACCCCCATGGGAGAACGAAACCCCCACAACTTGGGAGAACTTTCGAAATCTATCTTCTCCGAAATTGTACGAAGGTGTTCTTTTGAAACTATGCTACCGCACTCCTTGAATTGGACGAAATCGGTCATTGGCATATCGACCAGCGTTATCATATCGGTGATCGTACCAGCACTGGTGTTTACCAATGGCCTCTGTGTTTTCATCATCGTTTTCACATCTACTGGCTTAGTGAACTGGCTGACCCACTTATACGCCTCTTCACTGCGATTCTTAATCTTCTTCTTACCTTCCTCTCCGCGCTTCATCCCCGGAGCCAACATCTGCTCAATATCTGCGTTTTTAGACGAACTGGAAGAACTGGAAGAACCAGAACGACGTGACATTATTATTACTATTGGCTAAGATTTTTTTAGTGATCAAGTTCTCAGGAAAGTAAGAAACCGTATCAAGCACGTGAAGCGCCATCGCAAACACATACACGGTACTGCTCGATTTGGAACGACGCCTTTAAAGGAGATGGTGAAAACGGGGAGTGACAACTGAAACGAAAATAATACACCTGAAGTCTGCGCATCTCGAGAATTATATAAATACAATGGCCAACGCCATACAAGACCGTGACAATGAGTTTCAATCAAACGAAAACTTGCAAGCCATAACTAAAGAAGAAATATTCGGTCCGTGGAACCAATTACCAAGTTCGCATCACCGGATTGAAGACATTATCGAACTTAACGGTGTCTTAGTTCATTGCGAGATGGATACTCAATAAATAATTACTATTCTCATATCCAATTAATGTTGGGCGATCGAAAATTACTCAACCGACTAATAGCTATTCTTATAGAAACCCATTAATCACTGTTTCCATGTCTTCGGGCAGTGGACGTCTCGTTCCATCGATGTCCTCCTGGCGTATGACTGAACGGACCATCACTGCAGCGCGTTTTTTTTCTAAAGGCTCTAGTATGTCTATGACACGTTGGTTGCCACGTGCTCTAGCAATGTCCAGAGGGCTCATACTTATTTCTCGTAGCCAGGTTGATCTTGATTTCTTGAAAGGGTTTGCCCCGTTCTCGATGAGTATGCGAACGAGCACGTTATCCCCTCTCGACGCAGCCATCCAAAGGGGTGTTAACCCTTCTTCTCGGTCCACGAGATCGATCTTGGCGAAGCTCACCCCTCTGGTGACCAAAATCTCCACGATATCAGTGTTTCCATTGTACGCGGCCATCCAAACGGGTGTGGCCCCCTTCGGATCCTCCCAACCATTGTTCGTCAAGCCGAGATTCATGTTGGCCCCATTGTCGAGCAGCATGCGCACGGTCAATGCGGGGTTCCCCTTTTCGCCCCCCTTCGCGGCTATATGCAACGGTGTTTCCCCATTGTAGGTATTTACGTTGACATTGGCCCCCGCATCGATGAGCATGCGAACGACCACGTTGTCCCCACTCTCTGCGGCAATGTACAATGGTGTCCTACCTCGGTGGTCACTAAAGTTGACGTTGGCCCCCGCATCGACCAGCACGCGCACGATTTTCCATCCAGTGTGCGTGCTCTCAAAATCTTCAAGATTTTGAATGGCCTCCCCCAAAGGACTTAAACCGTCACCTAACGTTAGATCGACGGTTGCCCCCTCGTTTACCAACACGCGCACCGTCTCGAGGTGTTCGTTGCTAATGGCCATGCTCAATGGAGTCTGCCCGTCCCATAGGTCCAGGTCGGCCCCCGCGTCTGCCAGTATTTTCATTACCTTGTGCGCACCCACCTCCGCAGCTATCATTGCAGGGGTACTCCCGACTCTTTCATTTGCATGTTTGATCTGGATGTTAAGGTCTGCGCCGTACTGCACCAGGACGCGCATGACCTTGTCACCGTCATCCACGTTCCCCGCGGCGTGATGTGCTGGGGCCCACCCCTTTTTGTCCTTGAGATTAAGGTCCGCGCCATTCTCGGCCAGCTGGGCCACGAGTCCGTAGTTGCCATTTTCAGCTGCCTCGTAAATATCTTCATTAAGATTGGGCTTTGCTCGACACATGGGACAATTTTTTGTGGTGAGTGCGATCTTCGATGAACAGCCGTCACATACACCATGCGTACAACTGAACGGTTTAATCAGGTCTAGTGGCTCAAAGCATACGGGACACTCTGTTGTTCCAAAGCGACTGAGATTCATTCTGTTACCATTGACCACGAAGAGGGCCTTATTTTTGTACATACCAAACGCAGTATTGAGACTGATTTGATTGTCCTTGTTGTAAAATTTAGCTGATTTTTTTCCAAATACAACTCTGACCGTATTCATTTATTATAATTAATATTTTAATTTTTAATAGACAGTACAGAATCAATATCCATGTTTGGTGTTATACAATAACGTGGGGAGAGGGTACAAAGTCAGAAATGTCCTATCACCCGAAAGGATACGGGTCTCCCATCTGTTCTTCGAAATAGTCAGAGTTTTTCACCTCGCCGTTTATTGATTGTTTGAAGTATCGCCCCTGTCCTTGGTACTCCGGCTTCTCCATTCTCCCCCTATTCCAAAAATCACCATACTGAAGAAGGGGTCCTTTATAGTACCCGTAATGCTGCCGCCTCTCGAGTTCCAGAGCGGTGCCCAAGTCCCGCATTGTGAATGCCGCGTCGATAGTTTCCTCGTTAAATATGGCTCCGTTATCCAACAATATTTTGATAATCTCGTGCCTCGCCGTGTCTACTTTATTGCGCTCAGCTCTGCGTGCAGGTCCTCCCCCAGCCAGGACGCCAACCTCGAAGTTGGCCGGGGCCTCTTGGCCGTAGTAAGGTCTAAACTTGTCGAGTATAATCCGAAGCAGAATGTTAGTTTTCCCAAGATTGTCGATATTCTCTAGCCACGGTAGCACCGAAGCGTTGGGGTTAGCGTCTTTGATGTGCTTCTTGACGAGACGCAGAGCCTCATCCGGTTCGGTGCGCAGCAGCCCTACGGCTTTATACAACTTCTCGTCTGCGATGGCTCTCCTTTTAATCATCGCCGGGCGTAAGGAAGCGGCGGTGTGTTTGTCTACAACGTGCATTCTGTTTTCGGAATTAAAGTAATTCACCTCATCAACCGTGGCCCATGGCACAACGTGCGGTCGTTGCATATGAACGCCAATGACATTTAGCGGGATGTACGCCGATATATCCCGCTTCAATTCTTCGGGGAGAGAATCAAACGTGGCCCCTTCAACTGTGAATATGGTGTTTTTGTCCAAGTAGTCTGTATAAGCCTTGGCGACTTTTATGCTTTTCCCATCCTTTGTGAACGACCACAAGCCAGTCTGTGGGTTGAATGCTATATTAATGCTGGACGGAATCCGGTGCTGCAGCGCCCGGCGACCCGGTGCCGCGACCCTCAACTTGTTGGCTTTGCCCGCAGGCATGAGATACTTATTATTTAATTTCGCAATAGCATATGCAACCTCCATTCTTGACGATAATGCGACAATGGCGGTGCCGTTTGTTGGGCCAAGGTCCTTCGGTCGAGCCGGGTGCCGTGGCGAGTGATAAAACCATATGTCCACTGGGGTGAAACCGTGGCGAGTAAAGAACATCGTGAGGGCATTAGTTAGCTTATATTCGAGTTTTTGGGACGCTATTGGCAGTCCTCTTACTTCTACTAACGATTCAGGATTCATTATTTATCAGAAGCTAACATTTTTTATTTAAATAAGCACCAGAGTTTTAAATAGTTGAATGTTTTGGGTCTTTCATAAAAGTTGTATTTCAATTTATTTCGAAAACTTTTTCAGATCCCAGAAACACCGTTTTTTTTTTTTTCAAATTTTTTTTTTTTTTTTTTTTTTTTTTTTTTTTTTTTTTTTTTTTTTTTTTTTCAGAATTATTCTTTTTTACAAAACATTAAAACGTCTCTCTCTCTCTCGAAAACTACTCAATCTATTGAGTAAAGGTGTTTTTATAAGTGTTCTTACTATTTATTGTAACGATTATAATATAATCTATAAATAATAGAAAATTGTACCATTAAAACTACTCAATACATTGAGTAATTACTATAATGAAGATTACATTACGAGTTTATTTAAGGATTTAAAATATTTACTTATAAATAATAAAATATGGGGCAACACTTCTGCGAAAAGTGCGGTTACGTAACATCACGAAAGGCGAACATTTTGAGACATTTCGCACGAAAAACCCCATGCCATGGTGAAACAAAAGAATGCTCGGTAGATCTAACCCAAAATACATCAACCTCACCCAAAATACATCAAGATCTAACCCAAAATACATCAACCTCACCCAAAATACATCAAGATCTAACCCAAAATACATCAACAAAGGAAGAGGACCTAGAATCGCGGACATGTACGGTATGTTGCAAGGTGTTTAAGAATCGCAGTAGTCTGTACACCCATAGAACGAAGAAAGTGTGTGTAGGTGAGTCTTCAGGCGGGAAGCAGTGTAAGAAGTGTTTGAAGGTGTTTGCGACTGTAAATTCGCGGGCAGTTCATGAGAAGCGTAATACATGCGAAGGAAGCGAGGTGAAGTCTGAGGGGAACACTACAAATTACAATATATCTGGGGATATGAATAACAATACTGTCAATAACAATATAAATATAACGGTGAACACGTTTGGCAATGAGGAATTGGATTATATAACGAATGACGAGGCGGCTTTGTTGAAGGCGATTCGTTCGGGTCAGATGGGGTTGCAGGATATTATAAAGCGGATATACTTTGATCAGGAGCATCCGGAGAATAGGACGGTTCAGTTGCCGAATGTGGCGAAGGGTATATGTACGGTGTGGGATGGTGAAAACTGGCAGTATAAGTCAAGCGAGACGGTGACTTATGACATGATGTATAGGGCGGCGGCTCCGTTGCATTTTCAATATATCAAACACAACGAAAGACATCCTACGTTTGAAGCGGTGAGACGCGCCATACAGGGCTCGGAGAATCATCCCGGGGAAAAGCGCATAAACTCGACGCCTGCGGATAGAAAAGTTTTGCGTAAGTTGGTGAAGGATACACAATGTACACTAATGAATAACCGTCTGTCTGAGCAAGAATTTTAAAATTAGAATTATAAGAATATCAAAGAGGCTTATAAATTATTATTCAGAGAAGAAAAGAATGATCACGATGTCACCAAAATGTAAATGCACATGCGCTTGTCGTCATGAAATGCGGGCCTTTGTTCAGGCAAATAAAGAGGGGTATTTTGGTGAAACCGAAAATTGTCTTCAGCTGCCTACAAAAGATGTTGCTAAAGTTTTATTTCTGAAATACAAAGAATGCCATTGTTGCTGTCGACACCAATTGTCCAAACCCGTTGATTTCGATCCAGAAAACAATTAAAGTCAGGGAACTATTTTCAGTAAAATGAGCAATGAGATGAAGGACCTATCGGGTATTGCGTCGATCGTTATAGATTTCGATATAAATAATGCTGACGGTGTTGATCCCAGTGTTTTTGCGGGTTTGAAACACTCTGCCGAAGAACTGGTTGGGGACAAGGATATGGCGACGATTAGAGATTGGATAGGTCTCGTAAAATCTCTTATAAGTCTATTAGAGGACTATAGGTACATGGGGGGTCCGGAAAAGAAGCTGGCGGTAATCCGTGTTGTTGAAAGTCTTATTTTGGACGAGAAATTTCAAGTCGAGTCATCAATTCTTTTTTTCTCAGAAACAGTTCTCCCCGATCTGGTAGATACATTGGTGACAACATGGAGGCAGAGACCTCTCCACTGGACGTGTTGTAGACTACTCAGTAGGGTACTGAAGTGCTAAAGGCCATTTCGGTTGCTTAACAAAACTGATTAAAGACGGTTATTCGGTTTTGGATTGCAAATTATTCAATTTTAAGTTTTTTAGTTGGGGGGTAGATGTCGGTCTCGCTTCTAGAACGTTTCCGGGTTGTAGAGGTTACTTTAAGGTCCTTTAGACTCAGTAGTGTCCATCCGGCTATGACCTCAGCGGATGGATTTTCGAAGTAACGTTCCCATTCGTCTATGGTGACGCGATTTCCCATGCCATAGTTGCAGCCACTACAAATGGGGCGAAAGTTCGCGATACAGTTTTTTCCACCCTCTGAAAATGGTTTATTATGACCGACGTGCCAGTCACTAGAGAGGCATTCTAAAACGATAGGACACCAAGAGACCCAACATTTTGCTCTGAAGTTTGAGCCATTGTACGTTTTCCATGTAAGATTTCGTAGGTGTTTCGGGATTGCCATGACTTGCTTCGTTTTGGTAGTTCTAAGACTTTAAATTCCCGCATTGTATGGACTTCCTAGATGTGCGTAGACGGAGCCCTGTTTGTGTGTATTGTGCGCGAAGGCGTCTTTGTATAGAAAGTCCTTGAATTTATCGTTGTCCACCATTTGCGGGACTTTGTAGAATGGTCGGATACATTGTGAGTTGCCGTAGAAGAAGGATGCCTGATCATTGGGAATACCTTCGGTGAGAGTTTGGTTAATTCGGGGAACGGCTTTATCGAATTCGCCTTCGCACAGACTGTCTTGTTCCATCATGGGTCGGGTCTGATTCCACAATGGATTTTCGTGACTGACGGGCATTGCAGAGCATCCTTCGGTAGGGGCCGACGTCGGGGTAGGTGTTTCTTGTGCGAACGACTGCTGGTTTCGGCTCTGTGCGATTGTGTATACGGCAGAAGCGAAGGCGACGAGGATGACCGCTTTGATGAATGGTTCTTTGGATTTTTGTTTGAAGCTAATGGCAAGGGCGACCAGGAGTACAATTTTGGTTGTGGCATTGATTTTAGAAATGACGTCATTGGAGAACGGATTTAGTTCTTCTGTAAATTTAGAGATTAGGACAGTTGGATCGTCGATCCAAAGTACTGACGGCATGTTTAACAATCGGTAATATTTTATTTTTTAGTATTTAGACTTTTCCAATTGCTGAGATAGGTCTTAAAGTTAGTGGTTTCGGAATCGTAACCAGTGACAACTGTCTCTATATCTTTCGACTTGATTCCGTAGTACTTAAAAGCAAGTTTTGTTAGCCCCCTCATGTATTGCCAAATAGCCTGTTTCGAGCTGTCACCTAAGACGCCCCAGAGAGTATGGATACCAGTGTCGCTGACAAGAGCAAGATGATGTTTCAACGTGGAGCAACTTAGGAAAAAGCTTTCGTCCATAGACATAATTTGAAGCACGTACGGCATGACACCCTTCATGAAGAATTCCAAAGTGGCTCTGGGGTTTGTTTTACGCAGAACGGAAAATATGGTGTAGTATTTTTTCGTAGGACGGTTGTCAGGTAGCAAATCCATAAGTTTCAATATAAATTCATCGTATAGACTGTTGAAGACGCGCACAGTTTCCATAGTGTAGGATATCGAAGTTACTGTAAATTGTGATTTGTTTTTAACTTAATTTATATTCTTGTCAATATATAAAGTATTATGATAAAAACAACGGTGACAAAAAGCGTGAACAAGGATGAAAAAAACGGCAAGGATATTATAGAACTTCATAGTCTGAAGACTAAGATTCGGCTAGAAGAAAATATAGTTATGATAAAATACCGAACAGCTGGAGATGACCCTACGAATTACACGCGTCCGACCCCTTTAATTCCAATGGGTTGTCATTGTCGGCACTGCGATAAGATGAATGATACTGGTTCTGTGGTACATCACGCATTTGACTGCGAGGACCCAAGAGATTCCGAACTTTATCTCTTGTGGGGTAATTTGAAAAAGTTAGTGACTACTGCAAACTCCAATTTGGCGCGAGCCCTACATATAGAATTTCAAACGAAGAACATATCCACTTTGAATGGTCTAAAGTTGCCCGCCCGTGTGCGACTGAAGGGAGATGTTACTGGCTGTCCAGCAAACGAGAAAACACTTTTCCAAGTTGACGAGATAGTTCCTAAAAGAGGAGCACACGCAACTCGGCACGTAGGTAAAAATGCCTCCCAGACATCCTTTAAGGAGGCATTGCAGATATTTTTCGAGTTCAGAGAAGGTAACCAGGTATTCCGGCCAACTGTGAGATTATGGAGTAAAGGTAATTTTGAAATCTTCAAGGCACCTCTGAAGAAAGTAGCAGAAATTGAAGACAAAATAGTGCAATTATTGAAAACGGCGAATTGCTGGACGGACAAGTATCGTAAGAGCAGGGGTGTATATAGCGTAGACAATAAGAGGTCCAAAGTGACGAGTCTAAATTACAATACTGAGTTGAAGGAGAATATCCAGTTCGATTTGGACAAGTTTATTGTATATCTTACCCCAATGTTGCAAGAGAGTGAGTCTATTTCCAATGGTATCAATGAGACAAAAGTTTTGAAAGAGAGTGACGGAGCGGTCAGATTTTCATTAGTTTACCCCGATTCGAATTTGAGAATGAAAGTTGGTATATACTCTGGGGGAACCATCCAAATGGATGGGAGTATTCCGAAAGAAGATACCATCACCGTTGGGGACAAGGTTTTGCCGATACGGAAGAGTTCGGGTGGTAAACTCACTACCGTTGGGTTGAAGATAGCAAATGATTTGGTGAATACAATAAGACTGCTCTTGAACCAAAACCACAAAAAGGGTATATTTCAAGTAATCGAAAAGGCGGAAAAGAGCAACTGGAATACACTTGATGGCAAAGCAGTGACCGCGTGTAGGAAGAGCGAGGGTCAAGGCTTGAAGAAGAAAGGCAAGCGCCCCAACCCTTATTCATTTTACGGGAGGTGTGAGTCATGGGACCAATATCAGCATCCGGGCGGACTAGAATCTTCAACTGGGAAATATTACCCGTGTTGTTCCAAGTTGACTGAGGTTTCGAAGAAGGATTACAGAGGTTTCCTTCTAAACGGGTTTCCCATTAACTCCAACGACCGAGTCAAATATGATCTTCCAGACGCGAACGGTGCTGTAGATTCAAAAGTTGGAATTTTTCATCCGACGGCTTTGGATATAGGAGGCAAACTTCGGGTTGTTCAAAACAACAAAGTGCTGAAAGTCAAACTCGTAAGCGTGGATAAGAAAAAGAAGATTTTGGTGGTAGACTACAATGGTAAAAGGCTAAATGTGTCTCGATCTGATATAGTTCCGGAAGATAGACGGAGTGTTGGGTTCTTGCACTTGTCCAACTCCCTGTCGAAAGAGGCGTTATTGGAGTTGATAAAGAACGTAGGAAGGTTGGAAAACGTAAGAGATTTTTTACCCGTGGATAAGCCCGTAACGGCTTTTCCAAACTTCGAATACCTGACTACCTCTAACTACTCTCTATTGAAAAGACAAGATTTGAAGGCATTCGTCGTAAAAATAGAAAACTTCGTACCAAATGGTGACTGTAAGACGATTCCAGTGTCATGGGTTCTGAAAAAGGACGTGCTATTCATTTACAATGGACATCGAATGATGAGCGTAAAAACACAAGGCGCCACACCAAAAAGCGGTAATGGGTTTGGTCTATACAGTAGCATTCAGGACCGACTATGGTCATTTGGGTCTGAAATAACTATTCGCGCGGTCGGGATGAAGGTAACAGATGTAAAGAAATCGACTAAGGTGATAGAGACTATAGAGTCGCTTCTGCGACAACGTTCGGGAAACTTTATGTTTTGTTTCGTTGCGAATGGTAGGATGCTGGCATGGCATTACAGTAATAACCATTATTCAATGACCCTACCGGTTCAGATAGTAGATTCTAAAAAAACGAATAAGACGTTGCGGCCCAATACCTACAAAATCGGATGGCAGGGGGAAGCTATACCTGGTTCATTACCAGAGGCGGCTTATATAATCAATCCACCGAAAGGCACGATTGGTGGAAAGGTGAAAGAGAGTAAATATTACCTATTGAATGTTCACTTCTCGAGGACCCCTGATCCCAAAATAGGGAACGAACTGGACAGACATCATCCATTTACTGTAATAGAAGATTCCACCGAATCATTCGGGTCAACCAAAATTGTGAAGAATACGCTACAGTATGCACATGAGTATCCGGTATTTAGGTTGGAGAGACAGACAGATGGAATACTGAAATGTATTATAAAAAGTACAACTGGGTTCGAGAGGTTGAGTTTGGTATAAAGATAAGTACCAGGTAATTTTAAGACACACCAATGGAGCAGCGCGTTACTTCGAGTTCTGTCAACTATTCTGACATACAGCTCCCCTGTGATCGTTATGCAGAAACCGTTCTTGAGAGAACGAAAGAAGAATTAGAAACGGTTCATCATGCTCAGGTAGACACCAAAGAGGTTGTCATAAAGAGAAGGAAAGAAGCAGGGCCGTGTTACACTTGCCATCCGAAACCGTACCATCAAAAATTCATATACGAAGAGAAGAATAATTGTAAGTTCCACTTCGATCTAACGAATCGATCGTATATCATCGCGACTCCACTGCGGCACGTAGAAACCATATACCAACTTACCAGAGATGAGCTCCATTCCATGATTCAAACGATCCGAGCATTTTGCGATGAAAGAAACATTACGAACTACCAACTCTCGACAAACATGGGGGAATGGAAAACCCATAGCCACCTTCACTGGAAAATAAAAATCGCTGCGGAATTCTTACATCGCCTCCGAGACGACCATTTTGCACTTTTGAAATATAAAAAAAATTACAAGGACGAATCAAAAACCAATTAAGAATATAAAGTGAAGTTAAAGTAACAAGTGATTATAATGCAGAATTTAGATGGTATGAACATCATGAAAATGGCGGAGCAGATTGCTAAATCTATCCCAGACGGGGATAAGCAAGGAATGCAGAATATGAATCTGGAAGATCTGGTAAGTTCGGTTTCTGGCAGTGTGTTTCAGCATATGAAAAACCTAGAACCAGGGATGTTTGACGGACAGGAGACAACGCTACCGGACCCACCCACAAAGAAGAAGAAAAAACGCAAGAAAAAGAAGCGTCCCCCGCGGACTCCCGATATTCTGCAAGATGTGGAAGTGACTCTGGAAGAGTTGTACTCTGGCTGTGAAAAAACAGTAGTTGTCCGGCGACCTAACGGCGACTCAATGGAAAAGGCAAAGTTCTCGATTACCGTTGAGCCCGGAATGCAGCACGGAAAGGTGTTTACGTTCGAGGGCGAGGCGGGGACGATGCCTGGAAGTTTGTCTGGTGACGTGCATATCACTCTGCACGAACTAACGCATCTCATTTTTGAACGAGATGAGGATGATCTGATCGTGCACCAAGAAATCAGTATTTCACAACTATTTGACCTAAATGTCAATATCCCTATGTTGGATGGTACCATTCTGAATGTTACTCTGCCCGAAAAGAAACATCTCCAGGTAGATTCGATTTGTAGAATAGATGGTAAGGGTATGCCTATAGTTATAGATGTCGATAGTGAGGACGAAGCTGAGATTGATTTGGATGAAAACAAACAAGAGTTTGGAGACCTGTACTACCGTTTCAATGTGTTAGTAGATTCCGTGTCAACAGATGACATGGAAAGTTTGAAAAAGATGTTTCCAACCCCACCACCAGAGGGAGAGAGCGACAGCAAAGCCATCGTCGAAATTCTGAACGACGAGGACATTGAGGATGATGAGGAAGACACAGGTGATGACGAGGAGTGTGGGAGCACAGACGACGGTTTCGGTTCTTCTGATGTGTCCGATGGGGAAAACTGAATTAAAGACTCCATTCATGTGTAAATAACAATGACAGAAGACAATAAACAAGAAGTGACGATGGAGACCCAAACGGAGGCACAGGCCTACGAGCTGATCGAACAAGAAGTGGAGGCACAGACGGTGAATGAAAAACAAACGGAGACCCAAACGCAGTCGGTGAAAAACAACCGTAAGAAAAACATTCTGGAGACAAAGGGAGTTGTTAACTACCGGGAAGCCATTGAACTGGCATATCAGATTCTAAGGAATCAGTGTACGGTTCATGACATTTCTCAACGTTTGGATGACCAGTGTCAAGAGCAACCTTCGTACCGATTCACGATTTTGGATGAAGCTGACGTTGATACACCGAAGGATAAGATTTATATAACAATGAAGAATGGCAGTCAGATGACTTTTTCCAAAACAAGATTTTTGAATGGAAAGCGCCTGCATTTTGATTTGATAAAGTTTTATTCCAATAAGGACTTGTACATTTCCGGACCCAGTGTCCTTGAAAACTTTCACGATGACAGCGAAGTGCCAGTGAAGAGTTGGGTTATTGATATTTCTCCCTTTAGGAAGAAGAGGGGGCAAGTTTCGTTTGCGGGAGACTCCGATTAAAAATAAGGTCTGTAGTATTTAATGAATAGTTCAATATTTAAAAAAGCTTTGTTCCTTGGTGGTATAACTTCCACATTGCTCCTTACGGTAGTGGGTGTAATCGTTGTGGCTTATTTGTTGTATTCAAGTGGTGACAGATTGAGACTTTACGAACTAGGGTATACAGAATTTCTAAGAAAAAAACACCTATTGGGTGGAATAATTACGAAAAATACGATCGAGAGTGAAATAGAACCGTTTGACAGTTCTGATAACATGGGTGTTGACTACATATGGTACTATTTCCCTGATATGACATGGTCATTTGAGAGACCAGTATTTTTTTCATATCAGGGTCCTAGGAAAAATGATTTTCACGTACCAAAGGCAAATAATGTAGTTTATATATCGGGGAAATGTAGCCATCAACTAAGTGGGTACAAAGGTCTGGTTTATTATATGGGCGTTGTCTTCAAATAATTAATTTACAAAGTAAATAATTTACTGTAATTTATTATATTTGTTGTTCGTAAAATGTCTGACACTTTTTTAGATTATATATCTGTAAAGAAGATAGTTACGGTCAGTACGTTCCTTGCCGCTTTCACTTATGGATACGTGGCCATATTGAAACAACTGATTCTGGACCCAGTATTTGATTATTTATTCCCGATGAGTAAGGTAGAAGATATGAATATTGTGATAGACAAAAACAATACAATCCAGTTGGGGAGATTCATCCTCGAGACGGTGCGGTGGATTTTGTACATGGTAATATTTCACACCCTATATGTGAGGATTCAATGTTAATTGCAGTGGCTCATCCAAAAGAGGACCGATGTAGAATCTTAGTCCACCATAAACAATAACCATAATATCCGGTATATACACTCGTACGTCGAATGTAGGGTCTTCATAGCCTGCGATTTTCTCGAAAAAATCGATTAACAAACCACAAGAAAATGCGTTATCTGCGAAACTACCCGAAACAACGGGTAGGGCAACTTCGAACTTGGTCCCAAAATCATTTACAGAAAAACAACGGTCGTCCGAAAAGTGCAGCTCGTCCGAGATCGAACGCAGTATTTTCAGTCTTTCCAGGAAAACAATCAGATCCTTCCCCTCAAATGCAAAGCAAACACTATCTTCGAAGGATATAACTGGTGCGGTATAACCCAGTACGGGATGATCCGTATCCAAAAGAGAAAAAGACGAAGTTGTAGTCGAGAACACGATTTTAGCACCATCGCGCAATATGTTGATGACCGGTTCGGGACTCGAGCAAACGTAGTCCAGCAAGATAATACCATTTCGGAAACTACATCTATACTCTTCCACCGAAGCTACTAAGCCTTCGCATGGTTCTATAGTTGTAATTGTCGAAACATCTCGAAATATACAGGAAAATGTTGTCTCCCAGTTTTGTATCTGAATACATATTTCACTCGTTACGTGTTTAAATATTAATCTCCGTAGGATTTTGGCAAGATAATCTCGCTTGACACTTAAAATATTATCCATTGTGTCAGGCTCTAGATATAGTTACTATTTTTTTTTTAAATTGTTTACTTTAATTTAAGCCTTCGTGCGGACACGACCTCTGCTAACCTTGCGAGCAGAGTTGCTGGGCTTCTTCACTGGCTCGGGTGTCGGAGGGGGGGCCGATGGAGTCTCGATCGACGTGACCACCGTCTTGGGGTAGTGCCGTGCCAGATACTTCTGGAGAACAAACCACGTCAGAGGGTCCTCGGCGCTCTTTGGCGGAAGAGGTGAGAGCAGAGAAAGCAGTTTGTCAGCCTCAGGCGTTCCTGTCCATGGGTCAATTTCCCGCTTGTTCTCGGGATTCGTGAGATTGTGCTCACGAATGTAAGCCGCAATCTGCTTGGTCACCGAAGTACGCGAGAGCATAGTGTCAGCGGGGACCTGAAGGAAATTCTTCAACTCGTCAGAAATATTCAGGGGCTTGGAAAACCCATTCTGCTTCTGTGGCTCATCGGGATTTACAATCTTCTTCTTCTTCGAGTTCTTGACGAAAGCCTTCTTCTCCTTGGTATACTCCTTCTTGAAATCTTTCATGTATTTAAGATTCTCTTTGAAAGACTTGATGAGCTCCTCCTGTGTGAGAATTAGTTGGTCAAACCGGTCCTCGCCCACAAAGGCAGGAGGGGTCGAGACGGCAGCGGCATCAGTAGGGGTTTCGGTAGTAGAAGACATGATATGAGTTGGTTAATACTAAAGGATTCACTACTTTAAATGGTTTACATTTTATTCGGTTTGAATGGTTCGAAAATATGTTTGGTAAATATAATAATGGTGTTAAAAGTGTTGATTGACACTAATTTTATCAAGGTCAATATAGATATTGATAAAAAAATAGTTAGTTGTATACCTAAAGGTGAGGAACATTGTACTTTGGAGGAGATTCAGAAAGCACTTAGCCTTATAGGAAGTGTCGTTTCAACATATCGCAAAAACAATGTAGTTGTCACCTGGTTTTGGGATTTGAGAAATATTACAACCAGAGTGGCATCCGTGAAAAAGGTAAGTTACATTCAACTTTTTTTACATAACCTAAGAGCACCCATGCGAGAGACAGTGTACGCTAGCGCAGTGGTTATTAGTTCAAAAGAATTAGGCGTTCTCGTTAATAACGTTGTTAGCCTTCTTGATCCGATGAGACCAACTAGAATATTTAATTCTGTCGAAAATGCGGTCACATGGTTAGATTCAATAGATTTAAATAAAAGTTAATTTAGAAGGCACTACGGGTCCTGGAAGAATGACTACCTCCTTCATCGACGAAGTACAGTTGTGGTCCTCTGGCAGTTGATGCTTTAAACAAAAATCACTGCAACAATATTTACACGAAAATTTCAGGACTTTCATCTTTATTTTGCAACCTTTGTGGTGACACTTCATGACTTGGTTTATTCCCAAACCCAGAAACATTATGGTGTAATATTTTCACTATATTCTAGTTGAATAATGTGAAATAAAATCTTAATAATCAGTAAACAAATGTCGGTAAGTATAGGCGGAGGAGGTTTCTCTTTAGGACAAAGTGGATTTAGTAACGTACTAGACGTTCTGAAGGTGAATGGAGACATAGAAGCCGAAAAAGCTTCGTTCACCGGAGACGTTGAAATCTTAGGAACACTCACCGCAGTTCTCGACGCCACAGCCATAGCAAATTTAGGATCCCTACTTGACCAAATGGATTTTAGCGAAATCGACCTTTTTAGAATCACTAATCTTGAAATACTGGGCGGCGATATCATCCTAACCTACTCAGACGGAACATCAACTAATTTGGGTACACCTGGGACTTCAGACATAGTGGTACAGAGTGTATACCTCGCTGGAAACGGAGACGTCATGGTCGCACTTACAGACGGCACTGAAAGTAATATAGGACAACTCTCCGGAACCAGTGGCATTGTGGACGCAAACATCGATAGTAGTGGTGACATTGTTCTAGATTTCCCAGACGGTACTACCAAAGTTTTAGAATTACCAACCTCTGCGGGAAGTGCCGAGCAAGCTTTCGTTATCTCTAATGATGAAAATCAGGAAATACTAGCTATCTCTCAAAACGGAACGGTTGCGATTACAGACGGAAGTGTTACCCCATTTATAACAGATACTTCCAACAATGTGGTGCAAATGACCAACGTCGTCGCCACCCAAGGCATATCGAACTATTCAGACAGAAGAATCAAAGAGAACATACGACCACCAGACCTACCTAGTTTGGAAACACTCAAGCAGCTAAACGTATGTCAGTTTAACAGAACAGATTTAGCAAACACACCGTTCACGCCGTTCGGGTTCATAGCCCAAGAAGTCGAAGCCGTCGTGCCACAATTCGTGCATGAAACCCCGTGCACACATATTCCCGGGTTGGACACTGTCAAATCTATACGTACCTACGATATGGTACCATTGCTAGTGAAAAGTGTACAAGAACTGGTCTACGAGAACGAACATCTCAAGGAACGTCTCTCAAAATTAGAGATTTTTGTTCAAGGGTTCCATGAGTAGTTTTTCTTCTAAATTACCCTTGAATGGAAAATTATTAGCAAAATGTGTAAAGGTTATATCGGAGTAGAGGAATACTGGGATTTCGCATAGATGACACAAATGACAGAATCCATAATCTTCGCTCAAATATATTTCATTCACAATCGGGCACGGAAATATATCATAGTGATATTCATCAACCTTATCGGAAACACTATACATCGAGAGTTGATTTTTGTACTTCGCGACATGATGCGACTGCTGCAACTTTTCAATTGTCTCTCGTTTTATAAGGAGGAAACCACCTGGTAGATAGTCAGCCTTGTAAACCTTGTCAACTTTAGTTTTAACCAAACGACCCGAATTAGCAAAAGATAGCCCATACTTGGAATTATCTTTCCCTTTTTTAGGGTATGAACCGCCTACAACGCCAACATTGAGACTCAACATTTTCAATATGGCATCTGGATCAAAATTCAAATCAGTGTCCACGAACAACAAATGACTAGCACCGCTTTGCATGAAAAGCGCCACTGCCCCGTTTCTTCCTCTGGAGACCAAACTTTCACACTTTATCGTTGCATACGACAGACCCACTTTAGCATCGCGTAGTTTTCCTTCCAATACTAACATAGAAGTCATATAATCCGTATGCACCATTCCCCCGTATGACATGAATGGTATAAATATAGTCATCGTGATTTCTTAGAATAAAAAAGGGAGAGAACCTTAAATATTCTAAGCACTTGATGTCAAAGAAAAAATGTTGGGTTATTGGTAAAGTATGACAAGTCAGTATCCAGTAAATGGAAGTAGTGCTACGTTTTTCAGTTCAGGTTCAGGAGAGGTAGAGTTCGCTGGTAATCTGGTTCAAGACGGAACTCAGATCCACAATCTTAAAGATCTGCAAGCAGACTACAGCGACATAAAGACTCTTGTAGCCCAAAAGGCAGAAATAGAGTTCCTAGTTGCTGAAACAGCAAATATTACAAATCTAACAGCGGAAACAGCAAACATAACCAATCTGACCGCCGAGATCACTACTATCACTGGTCTCCTAACTGCTGCAGAGGCCAATATCAGCAATCTGTTGACAGAAAACACCACTATCACGGGTCTCCTAACTGCTGCAGAAGGCAATATCACCAATCTGTTCACAGAAAACACAACGGTCACGGGTCTCCTAACTGCTGCAGAAGCCAATATCACCAATCTGTTCACAGAAAACACCACTATCACGGGTCTGCTAACTGCTGCAGAAGGCAATATCACCAATCTGTTCACAGAAAACACAACGGTCACGGGTCTCCTAACTGCTGCAGAAGCCAATATCACCAATCTGTTCACAGAAAACACCACTATCACGGGTCT
>Ga0209711_10000075_pt1 | contig 90861 bp, 85 predicted proteins | sample ArcticOcean_MG_C_7_FD_187441 | JGI IMG/M metagenome (GOLD analysis project Ga0209711, IMG submission 187441) | Marine microbial communities from western Arctic Ocean - ArcticOcean_MG_CB11_88 (SPAdes) (version 2) | ecosystem: Environmental > Aquatic > Marine > Oceanic | place: Arctic Ocean... | reverse complement strand
TCACCTGAACTTTGAACGCCAGGTAATTGGGTCTCAGTAGGGCCTTTTATTCAGAAGCCGCGGCGGCAGTCTCGTTAAAATGGCTGACGACACGCAGTAGCTGACGACAGGTAATCTGCCCCACGAGCTTGCCATGATCGAGCACCGGCCTCCGGCGATGGCCCTTTTTGAGCATATCGTCCGCCACATCCACTAGGTCGGCATGAACGTCGCAAAAATCTACATCCACTGTCATATAGGCACTGGCATTACCCACATCGCCATTTTCATTGTAGGTGGCACTCAGGACTGCCCGCAGGCAATCTAGCTCCGAAAGCACCCCAACCAACATACCCTGCTCGTCTACGACACAGAGACCTGATACTTTGTGATCATGGATGAGGCCTATCGCGGTAAACATATCGTCCGCAACCGTAATGGTGACGGGGTCATGAAGCATATAATCACTTAGATCAACTGAACGTAACATAGGTTACTCCTATTTTTCTAAAGTCGGCCTGCAATTTCTATAAAAGGCTGAGGCCAGCTGCCAAGCATGATTACCATTGCGACTAAAACAATAACCAGCAGGTCCTGAGCCTGTGTCGGAGAATCTGACGATATCTTCGACGCCTTACTCATAGCAAAAATAATCCTTAAATAATAATAAATGGCAATAGCGCTACCCATCACCAATGCTGCTAACAACCACCATAATCCGGACTGAATGCCAACACTGATTATATAAAATTTACCCATAAACCCAGCGGTCAATGGAATGCCTGCGAATGAGAGCATAGCCACAGTAAGACCCACGGCCTGGATTCGCTTGCGCCAAAATAGTCCTTCAAAGAATATAATATCGTTCTTTTCCTCCTCCTCACCTGCAATCGTGGCGACCACGGAAAAGGCCAGTAACGTCGTTAATATATAGGCACCAAGATAAAAAGTGATGGCCTCATTGACCAAAGGCCCATCCTGATAGGCAAGAGCTATCAGTACCACCAACAGATAGCCAAAATGAGCAATCGAGGAATAGGCCAACAGACGCTTAACATTGTTCTGTTTTAACGCCAGTAAATTGCCTATCATCATCGACGCAATCGCAACCATAGACAGAACACCAATCAATGAACTGTACTGGTAGAGTTGCCCCTCGATAAAGAAGCGTGCCAATGCGACAAACACAGCCCCCTTCGACACGGTAGCCAGAAACCCAGTCACTGGCGTTGGTGCGCCTTCATATACATCTGGCGTCCACATATGAAATGGTACCAGCGATAATTTAAAACAAATACCGGCCAGCACCAACACAGTGCCGGAGATCACCAAAACGGGATTCTGAGCATAAGCCAGTATCGCCTTAGTACCAATACCCGCGTAGCTGAGATCGCCAGTTGCAGCATAGAGCAGGGCAAAACCATACAGTAGCATCGCTGAGGCACAGGCTGATAAAACAAGATATTTTATAGCCGCCTCGAGGGGTAACTGTCCTCTTTCGGGAAAGGCGATCATGGCGTAAAGCGCAACGCCCATCAGTTCCATTCCTAGCAGTAATGACACCATGTGAGTTGACTGAATCAGTACCACTGCGCCTAGCACACTTAGCACCAACAGCAGGTAGAACTCCTCTTTACGCTCGCCTTCGGGGGAGAATGTATCTTTCGATAAAACCAGGGTCACCACCGAGGCTAATAAAACAAGCGTGGTGAAGTAAAGACCCCAATCATCTACAGACAACAACACCGTGACTGTTTGAGTAAAACCTCTGGCATATCCTGCAGCCCACAGAGAAACCAAAAAACCAATACCCGTAATCATCCATGCAATAGACTGATCCCGTTTGATCGACGCCTGAATCATCAATACCACAACGGTGAGTGACAACATCAGAATGGGCAGTAGCGCCATCATTGAACTACTGTTCATGGGGTCACCTCGAGCAAACTCTGAAGCACTGGTTGGGCCATGTCCAACACCGGCTGTGGGTAGATACCCAGACCAATCAATGCAAGCACCATGACCACCATAGTAATCATTTCACGAGTACCAAAATCGACCAGACCCATCTCTGTCAACTTGGGATTTGGCTCACCATGAAAGGAGCGCTGCATCAGCATTAACGAATAGACCGCTCCGGCAATCAAGCCAAGAGCCGCGACAGCTGTCATCCAGGGATCAACCTGAAACAGACCCAATAGAACCAAGAACTCAGCGACAAAGTTACCTAGTCCAGGTAGGCCTAATGAGGCCAGAACGAAAAACATCGCCACCGCTCCCATACGCGGCATATGCTGCCATAGGCCACCCATCTCACGTAACTCTCTGGTGTGCAATCGTTCCTGCAACGCGCCGGCTATCATAAAGAGCGCAGCGGTACTGAAGCCGTGTGCCACCATCTGCATCACCGCACCCTGTAACGCCAGCTCATTCCACGCATAGACCCCCAACAGGACAAAGCCCATGTGACTAACACTGCTGTAAGCGATTAAGCGCTTAAAGTCGGTTTGACCAAAGGCCAGTACCGCCCCGTAAATTATACCGGCCGCACCAAGCACCATGGCTACATAGGAAAAGTCCATAGCGGCTTCAGGAAATAACGGCACGGCAAAGCGAATCAAACCATAGGCACCGGTCTTCAGCAGAATACCTGCCAGAATTACACTGCCCGCAGTCGGTGCCTGCGTGTGAGCATCGGGCAACCAAGTATGAAACGGAAACGCGGGCAGCTTTACCACAAAGGCAATAAAGAAACCCAGCATTAACCAGTGGGCTATCTTTTCAGTCATCGGCGTCCCTAACAAATCAAAATAACTAAAGCTCCATTGGCCGGTCGCACTTTGATTAACCGACACCAATGCCAGTATAGAAATTAGCATTAATAAACCACTGACCTGAGTGAAGATAAAGAACTTCATGGCCGCATAACCGCGATTTTCGTGGCCCCAAATCGCGATCATAAAGTACATGGGAATGAGCATAACCTCCCAAAAAAGAAAGAACAAAAACAAATCGAGGGCCATAAATACGCCCAAGACTCCCGCTAATGTCCACAGTAAATTGGCCTCAAAAAATCCTCTCCGAATCTTAATGTCAGTCCATGATGCACTAACCGCGATCGCGCCCAACACCAGCGTAAGCGTCACCATAAGTAGGCTAATACCATCCAGCGCCAGTTCCAAGCTAATCCCAAACGCTGGAATCCACTCGGCTTTGAAGTGCATCAACCATGTCCCTGGATCGCTGGGTATGGGTGCCTGCAGTTGGGTAAGGTCAGACATACCTGATAGCTGACTCAACAGATATACTAAATCTATAAGTACAATTCCGAGCGCCACAATGCGCGGTACATTTTTGCCAAGCCGTTCTGAAACCATGGCTAACAGGCCACCCGCTAGCAGTATCAATATCAGATTAATCATAATCATCAGATGGCCTCCGGCGATAGCTGTAAGGCAACAGCCACTAGAACAACCAAACCGGCCACCATGCTAGTAATATACCAGCGCATCCGCCCCGTTTGCGACTGACTCAACCAGCCATTAAGGGCTTCATTAAAGGTCACGACCAAGCCGTATACTGCGTCGACTGGCTCGGCCTTGAGTAAGCTAGCGAAAGCGTAGTAAGGACGAACAAAAAGACGCTCGTACAGCCAGTCGATGCCCCAACCACTCAACCAGAACTGGCGCATGATTTTGCCAATCGCAGAGTTTACCAATCCGTCTACCCTGAGCTGGCCACTTTGAAAAATAAGATATGCCAGCAACAAACCTACCAGAGGCACCGAAATTGATACGTACTCTACCCAGTGCGCTGGGTGCGTCCCAGTCGACATTGGAAATACGGACTCTACTGGAATTATAAAGTAACCCCCGACCAACGACAGCCCACACAAGACTGACAGTGGCAGCGCCATGCGCCAGCCTGTATCTTTGTCCGGTTCAGTTTTCACTTGACCAAAGAACACCACAAATACTAAGCGAAAACTATACATGGCGGTTAGTAATGCGCCACACAGACCTGCAAACCATAACCAGGGTCCGATATCGGGAAACTGATAGGCCTCGAGTAAGATTTGATCCTTACTAAAGAAGCCAGAGGTCATTGGCAGCGCCGCCAAAGCCGCTGAACCGATCATAAAACTCCAGAAGGTTACCGGCATTTTGCTACGCAAACCTCCCATTTTAAAAATATTATGTTCGTGGTGCAGGCAGTGAATAATCGCCCCAGAACCTAAAAATAACAGCGCCTTAAAAAATGCATGCGTCATTAAATGAAAGATTCCCGCCGTCCATGCACCTACCCCTAAGGCGAGGAACATATAACCGATCTGGCTGATGGTCGAATAGGCCAAAATGCGTTTAATATCGGACTGCATCAACGCCGTAAACGCCGCTATCAGCGAGGTAGTAATACCGATAATTGCCACCACCACCATTGCCGTAGGTGCGAGTAAAAATAAGCCATGAGTCCGTGCAATCAAATACACCCCGGCTGTGACCATAGTGGCCGCATGAATCAGGGCGCTAACAGGGGTTGGGCCTGCCATAGCATCTGGGAGCCAAGTATGTAGGGGTAACTGAGCCGACTTGCCCACTGCCCCCCCCAATAATAACAGGCAGGCAACCAGCGGAAGGGTATCTCCAACCTGCCAAGACTCATTGGCGGCACCGACCATTGACTGAATATTTAGGGTTCCCAACTCGGTAAACAACAGCAGTAGACCAAGGGCCATTGCCGTATCACCGATTCTTGTCACAATAAAAGCCTTGCGCGCAGCCTGACCATTGGCGCTATTTTGGTACCAGAAACCAACCAGCAGATAACTGCAGACGCCTACTCCCTCCCAACCTAAGTAAAGTAGTAACAAATTATCCGCCATCACCAACACCAACATAGCGGCAACAAACATATTTAAGTAGGCAAAATAGCGGGCATAACTAACATCGTCTTCCATAAATTCCGTAGAGAATAGATGAATCAAAAAACCTACGCCGGTAATTACCGACATCATCACCAGTGTCAGCCCATCAAAATAAAAGGCTACTCCTGGCGCAAAGCTACCCACTTGCATCCAAGTCCAAAGCGTCAATTGCACCACTTCTGGATTAGCCATAAAGTCAAGACCCAATGCCAGAGTCAATAATGCTGCACTGCCCACAGAGCCAACACCCAAAAGCCCAATTAACAGTCGCGGGAATTTGCCCGAGCTCAGCATTAGAGTCACCGAACTCAGCAGTGGGATAAGTGGTATCAGCCAAATAAGCTCGCGCACAATCAACCTCCCATCCTGTTGGCATGATCCATATCCAGAGTTTTAAAACGCCTCTGAATCTGCAGAACCAGACCCAGCCCCACCGCAACTTCAGCGGCAGCAACCGTAAGAATTAACATAAAAACAACCTGCCCATCGGGCTGCCCCCAATAAGCACCCGCCCCAACAAAGGCCAGTGCTGCAGCATTGAGCATGACCTCAAGAGACATCAAAATAAAAATAATATTTCTACGTATCATCAACCCTAAGAGCCCAATTACGAACAGCAGCGAGGATACGAGTAAGACATGATTTAGAGGAATATTAAGACCATCCATTATTCTGCTTCCCTTCTCGCTGAACTATTTTCAACGTCAAAGCTATCGCGCTCTAAATAACGACGCCCCAGATGAAAGGACCCTACGAGACCCGCAAGCAGCAGCATTGAGGCAATTTCAACAGCTAGTACGTAGGGTCCAAAAAGAGACAGGCCCACTTCTTTTGCCGAGACCGACGTAGTGGAAACCGGACCCTCAGCGGTGCTTATCACATAGAGCAGTTCAATAAATAACACAGTCGCTAAGACTGCAGGCCCGGCCCAGACCTTGGGCTGCAACCACTGCCGTTCCTGACGATCGCCTTTATCACCTAAATTCAGCATCATAATGACAAATACGAATAGCACCATAATGGCACCCGCGTAGATCACTATTTCCAGGGCCGCAGCGAACGGCGCACCGATTAAAAAAAAGATCACCGCTATCGCTAGCAGGGATACAATCAGATAGATCAATGCATGAATCGCGTTGGCTCTAGTCATCGCCATGACTGTCGCTATTAGTGCAACAGTCGCAGCAGTATAAAAAAGCGTGATCTCAAGCATAAAAAAACCTCTAGGGTAACAAACTCTTAGTATCAATCGGCGAGGCTTCATTTCTTGCTTCGCCCTTATCTTTAGTGGCCGTTTTCATGCCCGAAACACGATAGAAATTGTAGTCCGGATATTTACCAACGCCATTGATTAACAGATGTTCTTTCTCGTACACCATATTCTGTCGATCGTACTCACACATTTCAAAATCTGGTGTTAACTGAATAGCATAGGTGGGGCAAGCCTCTTCGCACATACCGCACATGATGCAACGGGAAAAATTAATACGGAAGAATTCGGGATACCAGGTACCATCTTCACGTGTGCCTTTTTGTAGCGCAATACAGTCAACTGGACAGACCGCTGCACAGAGGTTGCAGGCGACGCAACGCTCCTCACCATCAGGGTCTCTGGTCAATACAATACGCCCACGATAGCGTGGCGAGAGATAAGGCATCTGCTCGGGATACTGCACCGTTTCAGCCTTGGTAAAGGTGTGTTTAAGCACTTCCCAGATAGTACGTAATTCACTCAACATCAGCTTTTCCTCACCATTTAAGCTCCCTCCATCCATAACAGCACAGCACCGGTTACCAGCAAGTTCACCAGCGTAATCGGCAACATGACTTTCCAGCCCAGCGACATCAATTGGTCGTAGCGTGGTCGTGGAATGGCAGCGCGCAAAAGAACAAAAAAACAAATAACAATAAAGACTTTAAAACCGAACCAGAAAAGCGGCGGCAGCCATTGCCCGATTAGGGCGGGACCATGCCAGCCACCAAAGAAAAGTGTCACAATCATGCAGGAGATAAGCATCAGACCAAGATATTCGCCCAGCATAAACATAGCGAATTTCATACCGCCATACTCGGTATGAAATCCTGCGGTTAACTCGTGTTCCGCCTCGGGCAAATCAAAGGGTAGTCGATGGCTTTCAGCAATACCTGCGATCACAAATACAATAAGTCCGAGCACTTGGGAAAAGCAAAACCAAACGTCACTTTGTGCCGCAACAATATCAACCAGACTAAAACTTCCAGACATCATTACAACGCCCATCAGTGATAGGCCCATAAAGACTTCGTAGCTGACCATCTGAGCCGCCGATCTCAATCCACCAAGTAAGGCATATTTATTATTCGATGCGAGCCCTCCCAACAGCACACTGTAGACCGCTAATGAGGTCATTCCCAAAAAGAATAGCAGACCGATATTAACATCAATGATCATCACATCGGGCGCAAAAGGGACCACGGCAAAGCCCATCATCATTGCCACAACGATAGCTGTTGGCGCAAAGATAAAGACCAATCTATCAGCAAAGGGGGGTACCCAATCGTCTTTGAATAGTAGCTTGATCATGTCCGCTAACACCTGACCTATCCCAAAGGGGCCAAGTCGGTTTGGGCCGTGGCGATCTTGCCAAACACCCAGCAAACGCCGTTCAAACCAAGTTAATATAGCGGCTCCGGCTACGCCACCAACTAGAATAATGAGCGCCAGTAACACTGGCATCAATTCTGCCGTTAACTCAGGCATTTGCTCCTCCCCTGTCGGTTAGCAACGGACTAGGAATAGTCTTGTCGGTGGCGATCAACAGAGGTTCACGGCGACGCCATGAGGGATCTTTCTCTAGGGTTACCTGCATACCGGCCTCTAAGCCCAGCGTCGCTGGATAACCGACGCTATAGCCAACACAATGACTCGCGACGCGTTGGATAATGATCACCTCCAGCGACAGGCTAATTCCGGCCTGTGTCAGGATTAAACCATCACCTGCGACAACGTCGAGGGACTTGGCATCGACAGGACCAAGCGCAACCGAGGCAGCACCCGCCAATTCGGCAATCTCATCAGTCTGGATAGACAATTCCTCAGAGCCATGCACCCTATATCTGGGCACCAACAACCAGTTTTCTGGCGCTAACTCAAGATGTCTTTGGCTTACCTTTCGCGCAGCACCTCGCTTAGTTGACTGGATTAGCCTCACACCTGCTGGGCCACCTTTTAAAGGACCATCCACCTCCGCCTGAAACTTCTGTAAGGATTGATTGGAATTCCATCCTGGCGACCAAAAATACGGCGTTAAACTGGCCGGCTGATCCCTATTCAAGCCCTCCATGCTATAGGAAAGGGGGCTTTCCCGATCAATCGGCTGCTGAGGCTCGTGCACCGATAGACCCGCATTCATCGCTGTACGGCCGCTATACCTCTGCGTCTGACGAGGAATCTTTGAGCCTCTATCACGAAATTGACTGCCCGGTGCTACGTCAGTTAACTGTTCAAAAATCGGGCGGCTACGAGCAATGGCTTCAACCACCTGGTCAAAATGTGTCAGATCCCATTGCTGGCCACAGGCCGGTGCCAAGTCTAGCAACCATTGCCAGCTAGACTGTCTTTCCGCCAGCGGCTTAAAGACGGAGAAATATCGCTGAGCACGCCCTTCGCTACTGACAAAGGTGCCCTGTGACTCTGCAAAAGAGGCCACCGGCAAGACAAGGTCAGACTGACTCAGCGTAGCGTTTTCAAGCATATCCATGCTGATTACTTTACTGTCTCCGTTGAGCAGGCTTGCCAGCGTCGCTTCAGAGGCACGACGCCCTAGGTCGTTTTCTAAAATAATCAAGGCGCTGATATCGCCAGCATTTTTCGCCAAATCGCTGAGTCTCGGACCTCCACCGTCGACCAGCAGCGCAAGGCCAAGAGAGTTGGCTTCCGGCAGAGCTAAGGACAGCATAGTCTGTTTGGGAAGCGCTTCCGCAACGGCCACTGAGCTATTGATTACACCCTGATGGAGCATACTCGAGCCACTAATAATTAGAGGATTTTTCGCATCCTTTAGAATTTTGGCAACCTGAATTGCCTCTGTATTGTCCGTGTCTTTCCCCAGCAGCGCCTGGGCAACAGCAAAACCAAAATCGGCAATATCATCCGGCGCCAGAGAAATCCTCTGACTGGCAACATCATCAAGCCGGGTATCCATAGCTGATACAATAATCAGGGGTGAACGTTGATCCTGAGCCAGATTGCGCACTGCCGCATCCTGCCAAGCATGCAGTCCCATCTGTTCGGCTAATTCAAAAGCCTTGTTACGGACCGCTTGGCGCAGCGCTAGCGCAACCCGAGGCGCGGTGTTGGTAATGTCCTCGCCGAGAATTAAAATCGCATCGGCACCTTCCATCTGTTTAATTGAAGGATTCGAGGCCTTAGTGGTTTGCAGTATCTTGGCGATACTGGCAATGATACTACCTTCAACATCAGAGAAGCCCGCGCAAAAATTATCTGCACCCACTAATTCCCGCAATAAATAGTTCGCCTCCAAAGAGGCCCTAGGGGACCCTATGCCGGCAACCTTTTTTCCTTTAATCCAATTTGCGGCCGTGTCTATGGCCTGCCGCTGATGCACAGCGAAAAAGCTGTCATCGGGTTTTCGAATGCCCGCATAGTCCAGGCGAGCATCGCTGTTAACATAACCACTGCCAAAGCGACCCCGGTCGCAGAGAAAATATCCATTGACCTCATTGTTATATCGATTGTGTATACGTTTCAGTTTGCCGTAACGTTCCCCTGGAGCAATATTGCAGCCAACAGCACAACCATTGCAGATAGAAGGGGCTGACTGTAAATCCCATTTACGGCTGTAATGCTTCAAAAACGGTTTGTCGGTAAACACGCCTGTAGGACAGACCTCAACCAAATTACCTGAAAATTCAGATTCCAGCACGCCCTCTTCATGGCGGCCGAAATAGACATGATCATGGGAAGCCTGAGCACCCAGATCTCTGCCGCCGGCGTAATCTTTATAATACCGCTCGCACCGATAGCAGGTGATGCAGCGATTCATCTCATGGTGAATAAGTGGCCCAAGGTACTGGTTTCGAAAAGTATTTTTGGTACCTGTATAGCGGCGGTCACGGTGCCCTACCATCACCGTCATGTCCTGTAAGTGACATTCGCCGCCCTCCGCACAGACGGGACAATCATGGGGATGATTCAACATAAGCGACTCGACGACAGCGCTACGGAATTCTGCTGCGTTTTCAGCTGACACTGAAAAGCGCGCACCTTCGGTCACTGCGGTCATGCAGCCCATCACAATACGCCCTTCGGTATCCTCTTCATTTTGGTACTGTAGCAGAGCACATTGGCGGCAGGAACCAACCGAGCCCATAGCTGGGTGCCAGCAGAAATAAGGTAAATTTAAGCCCGCATTAAGACAGGCTTCGAGAATATTATCACCGTCTTTAACCTGCAGTTCCTGACCATCTATAAATATGGTTGGCATAATTTAAACTCTTTTAATGATAGGGGCACCGGCCACCAGTAATATGTTGTTTAAAATCATAATAAAAATATTTAAGCGCACTCTGCAACGGCTCCATAGCGCCTGGAGCTAGGGCACAGTGAGTATTGCCCATAGTGCCTATGTACTTAATCTGGTAAGCCAATGTCTCTAAGTCTTCTGGCTGACCGCGCCCCTGTTCTATATCAAGTAGTACTTGATGAGTCCATGGCAGCCCCTCTCGACAGGGCGTGCAAAAGCCACAGGACTCATGAGCGAAGAAACGAATAAGGTTTAGCACCATTCCTACAGGACAGGTCTGGTCGTCTAAGATAATCATAGTACCTGTACCCATGCGACTACCCGCCTTACCGATGACGTTATAGTCCATCGCTAAATCCAAGTGGTCGGGGGTTAAGAAGTCGGTCGAGCCACCGCCTGGCAAAAAACCTTTGAGCTTCAATCCAGCTTGCATACCACCGGCATGGTCCTCGAGTATTTCCCGAATCGGCGTGCCCATAGGCAGCTCCCAGCAGCCAGGGTTTATTACCCGGCCGCTGACACCAAACATCTTAGTACCACTATCTTCACCCAACCCTAGACCCTTAAACCAATCGGCGCCATGGTCAATAATATGCGAGATATTGCACAGAGTTTCGACATTGTTGACAATCGTGGGACGGCCCCATAGACCACTTACTTGAGGGAACGGTGGCTTAGCTCTAGGATTTGCGCGCTTGCCCTCAAGAGCATTAATTAGCGCGGTCTCTTCACCACAGATATAACGACCGGCACTGGGGTGCACATACATGTTAAGGCTAAAACCACTGCCAAGGATATTATCGCCAAGGTAGCCTTTGGCGTAGCACTCGGCCAGTGCATCGCGCAGCCGTTGGATGGCTACTACATATTCACCTCGGATAAAAATATAAGAGATATCAGCATCAATCGTATAGGCACTGAGAATCATCCCTTCAATCAACTGATGCGGGTCGCACTCCATTAGCAGACGATCTTTAAAGGCACCTGGCTCCATCTCATCAGCGTTGCAAACCAAATACTTGTGCCCCGGAGTGCAGTTGTCACCCTTGGGAACAAAGCTCCATTTCATGCCAGTTGGAAACCCGGCTCCACCACGACCACGAAGATTCGAGGCGCTAATGACATCCTGACAATCTTTTGGCGATAGCTCAGCGAGCGCCTTACCTAGTGCTCTGTAACCACCATTGGCTTCATAGGCTTTTAAATCAGTCGGCTGTAGATCGGGACCGATATTACGAGTAAGGACTTTTTCCATTATTCCTGACTCCCTTTTTTTACTTGATTAGGGGCAAAAACCTGGTCGATTATATTGTTATCCAAATGGGTAACTAAATCATCGCCAACCATCATCACCGGCGCCCGATCACAGGCTCCCAAACAGGGGACCGGGATCAAGGTATAGCGATTATCGGAGGTGGTCTCGCCATAGTCGACACCCAGCAGATCCGTAATCTTTTGTTTGACCCCATCGCAACCACAGATCCAGCAACTGACGCTGTCACAAAATAAAATGACTTTCTCTCCGACAGGCCGACGATAAATTAAATTATAAAAAGTAGCCACGCCCTCGAGTTCTTCTGCAGACATTTCCAAATGCTTTGCAATACCTTGCAAGCATTCATCGGAGACCCAGCCTCGTTTCGCCTGAACAATCTTTAATGCATCAATCGCCGCCCCAGACTTGTAGGGAACATGACTGAGTTCATGATCTATCTCGTCGATCTCTTGCTGACTGAGCACCGATGTCAGATCGGATTGAATTATCTCTGGTTCATTCATCGGTCTACGTCCGCCATAACAAAATCAATACTCGCAATAATCGCAATCAAATCAGGAATCATCAGTCCTTTACTGATCAGCGGAATCTGCTGCAGATGGGGAAAAGATGGCGTCCGAATTCGAGTCCGGTACGAACTTGTGCCGCCATCACTGACAAGGTGGTAACTATTCATGCCTTTGGTAGCCTCAATCATCACTGAGGCTTCCCCTTCGGGTATCACAGGACCCCAACTCACGTTCAAAAAATGGTGAATTAGTGTTTCAATATCCTCCATAGTGCGTTCTTTCGGTGGTGGAGTAGTAGCCGAGTGATCACTCTTATATGGCCCCAATGGCATATTGTCGAGGCACTGACGAATGATACGCAGACTCTGGCGCATCTCTTCAATCCGCAAAAGAGCGCGGTCATAGCAGTCGCCATTAACGGCTGTGGGCACATCAAATTCAAATTGGTCATAGCCGCCATAGGGCCGCTTTTTACGAACGTCCCAATCACTGCCCGTAGCGCGCAATCCCGGGCCAGTAATGCCCCAGTCGAGTGCCTCTTGTTTGGTGTACACACCAATGCCCACCGTGCGCTCTTTTAGTATTTTATTTTGCATCGCCATTCGATCATATTGATCTAGACGTGCGGGCAAATAATCGATAAATTCTCGGACCAAACGATCCCAACCATTGGGAAGATTCTGAGCCACACCGCCTATCCGAAACCAGGCAGGATGCATACGACCACCAGTGATCGCTTCAATGATACCAAACAGTTTTTCCCTATCGGCAAACATATAAAACACTGGGGACATCTGTCCAACATCTTGCACAAATGTCCCATAAAAAACCAAATGGCTGGATATGCGAAATAATTCGGACAGCATGATACGAATTATCTTGGCTCGTTCAGGCACCTCAATACCCGCTAGCATTTCCACGGACTGAATATAGGCGAGATTATTCATCACGCCGCCCAAGTAATCGATACGATCGGTATAAGGAATATAACTATGCCATGTCTGACGCTCTCCCATCTTTTCAGCGCCGCGATGGTGATAGCCAATATCCGGCACCGAATCAACAATCACCTCTCCATCAAGCTGCAAGGCAACTCGAAAAACACCGTGCACACTGGGATGATTTGGTCCCAGATTTAGAAACATATACTCGCTGTCATCACTGGCTTTTTCCATACCCCAGTCTTCGGGGCGAAAGCGCAGGGCTTCCTGTTCACGGGCTACTCTCTCCGGGCCCATTTCAAAGGGGGCCATTTCTGTGGCTCGCGCGGGGTGGTCTTTGCGTAGCGCGTGACCTTCCCAGGTAGGCGGCAATAAAATTCGATAGAGATTGGGATGACCAGAAAATAATATGCCAAACATATCCCAGGCTTCACGCTCGTACCAATTAGCATTGGGCCAGATCGATATGATCGTCGGAATATTAAGATCAGCCTCAGACAATGCAATTTTGAGACGGAGATCTTGATTATTCTCCATCGATAGGAGTTGATAAACAACCGTGAAATCAGATGGCGGCTGACCTTTGCGATGAACTCTGGTCCGTTCATCAATGGCGAAAAGATCATAGAGCATTGAAAAATTCGGCCTGAGGAACTGTAACACTTCAACTAAATGCTCACGGCCTAACCAAAGAGTAGGGACATTGTCCGCACAGATCTGGGAAACAAATAATTGCTGCCCAAACTTGCGATACAGGTGCTCTTCTACCTGGCTATGAACCAGAGATTCAGCCGATTGCATTTAAGATCCTTAGAGGTTTATTTGAATAGCCTATATATTTTTAGGTTCCCTTAACTCGGTCGCCTGAATACGCTGGGCAGTGAGTTCATCACGTTTGCTAATGTTATGCGGCTTAACCACTGTCTGATCACCCGCGGCCCAGGTCAGCGGCCTGCGCTCTTTACCGATCGATTCTTGCAACATAATCAAACCTTGCATTAATGCCTCAGGACGCGGTGGGCAGCCAGGCACATATACATCTACCGGAATAAATTTATCAACACCCTGAACTACAGAATAAATATCGTACATCCCGCCCGAATTAGCGCAGGAGCCCATAGATATAATCCATCGAGGTTCGAGTAACTGTTCATAAAGACGCTGTATCACCGGAGCCATTTTTAAAAAACAGGTACCGGATATCACCATCAAATCAGCCTGTCTTGGCGTCGCACGGATTACCTCAGAGCCGAAGCGAGCAATATCATGGCGACTGGTAAAGGCGGTGGCCATCTCAACATAACAGCAGGATAGACCAAAGTTAAACGGCCAGAGAGAATGGGCACGGCCCCAGGCAACCAGATCCTCAAGTTTGGCAAAGGCAACATTGCGCTTGACCTCCTCCTCGATAAAAGCATCAGACTCATTGAGTAGATTGCCTTCATCCGGTTTACTTAAACTCCACTTCATTGATTTTCCTCAAGGATTTTTTGTTGTGCGTCTTTTTCCCGGGCAGCCACTAGGCCGACTCGTGTTTTATTACCCCACTCCAGGGCTCCAGAGCGCCATTCATAGATCAGAGCCAACGCTAATACGGCGATAAATACAACCATGGAAAAATAACCCTGCCAACCAAGCTCAAAAAAAGCGATGGCCCAAGCAAAGATAAAAACAGTTTCTAAGTCAAAGATAACAAAGAAGATTGCGACCAGATAAAACTCTACGGAGATACGGATTTGCGAACCGCCAACAGAGACAATTCCCGATTCAAAGGGATCGTTAGTTGCGGCCTCTCTGCGACGCTGCCCCAACAACCAAGATAGGACTAACATCGTTATAACCAGAAGGATTACCATGCCGAAGTAGATGGCGAGTGGCCAGATCTCAGTAGAGTATTCGTTGACCATTAAAACTCCGAACCGCGACGGTATAAACGGAGGCGTTCGCTTTTTAAAGTGCTAAAGATCGGGCTAAAAGAAATTCTCACCACCCAGAATTGGTGGCGCGGGCGGCATAAAAGAAACAGTTCCAAATACATATTAAGCGGCATAATTACCCCAAACGTATCGGATTTCTATCGCCTGTTTAAAACACAACTGGCATGAAATCCATTTGTTTTTATTCAGTGCTACGCTTTTAAGTTACCTAAATTAACGGTCTTTCGCAAGAGTGTTTTGTCGGCGACAGGATGAACCGCACTAGAAGGGAGTCTATCGAGGAAAAATATGACTGAGAAATGTGACTGCTCGAAGCTGGTAAGATTGTGGCCAAACCCATATAGGATAAGGCCATAGAGAAGATAGTGCTGTAACCTAGAACAGGTTACCTACGGTAATTAATACCTGTAAAATTATTTATAAATATTAGTCAAATGCGTGACGCAAAACGATAGTTTCGACGCGATCTGGACCGGTAGAAACAACATCTACTGGGGCCCCGGTTAATTCTTCAATACGAGTGATATAGTCTCTGGCCGCCTGAGGGAGATCCGCCAAGTGCTGTGCACCGACCGTCACGTCCGACCAACCAGGCATAGACTCATAGACAGGAGTAATGTTTTTAAAATCGTCTGAGTGCATGGGAATGCCTGCATCAGAGCCGTCTGCATGGACGTAGCCGACACATATTTTAACCTCATCTAGGCCATCTAAAACATCAAGTTTTGTCAGACAGATACCGGAGATACTGTTAACTCGCACCGCCTGTCGAAGAGCCACGGCGTCAAACCAACCGCAACGACGTGAACGGCCTGTAGTAGTGCCAAATTCGTGGCCTTTTTCGCCCAAATACTGACCAATCTCACAGTCCAATTCTGTCGGAAATGGGCCTGACCCAACTCTGGTGGTGTAAGCCTTGGTAATACCGAGGACATAGTCTAGATACAGCGGTCCAAAACCGGTGCCGGTAGCCGCACCGCCAGCCGTAGTATTGGATGAGGTGACATAGGGATAGGTGCCGTGGTCAACATCGAGCAGTGATCCCTGCGCACCTTCAAATAAAATATGCTCCCCTGCATCACGTGCGTCGTGGAGAATCTTGGTCACATCAGCTTTCATAGGCAACAGTTCTGCGGCCCATTCTTTGGCCTCGGCCAGAGTTTTATCAAAATCTACGGCGTCTGTTTTATAAAACTGAGTGAGTGCAAAATTATGGTACTCCAACACCTCTTTCAACTTCTCGGCAAAAACATCCATATTAGCAAGATCGCCCAAGCGTAGGGCTCTGCGGGCAACTTTATCTTCATAAGCTGGCCCGATTCCTCGACCCGTTGTACCAATTTTGGCATTGCCACGCACCGCTTCACGGGCAACATCGAGTGCCACATGGTAGCTGAGAATTAAGGGGCATGACCCAGACACTTTAAGACGATCCCGAACCAGCACACCGCGCTTCTCCAGCATGCGGATCTCTTTGAGCAGCGCATCTGGCGACACCACCACACCATTGCCAATGACGCAGGTAACGTGCTCACGCAAAATGCCTGATGGCACGAGATGCAACGCAGTTTTAATACCGTCAATGACCAGCGTGTGACCCGCGTTATGACCTCCTTGAAAGCGCGCAACCAGCGACGCCTTATCGGTTAACAGATCAACGATTTTACCCTTGCCTTCGTCCCCCCACTGAGAACCAAGAATAACGACATTTCTACCCATAACAATGCTTACTCGCAATAATTACATCACCTGATCACTAAATTCAGGACAATTTTTGAATCACATAGCCACCGTCTTGCTCGACAAGCTGACGGTCACATTTAATCTCTTGAAAATTCACGGTCTGACCGGCAAAACCCTGCACGACTCGGTTTCCCTGAGCACGTAGGTCAACAATTTGCTCATGGCGCTGATCATTCGCAGTGTAGGGGACAAAGATACCTGATACCAAACTGGAGTCACGCTGACCTAGATTGACCAATGATTTTAGATCGAAGGCAAATCCGGTGGCCGGACGTGAGCGCCCAAAGGCTTCACCAACATCATCATATCGGCCTCCATTCCCTATAGCCTTGCCGTAACCCTGCACGTAACCCGCAAATACAATACCCGTGTGGTAGTGGTATCCGGGTAATTCACCCAAATCGAGATAGACTGTCACATCCCCTGCGGCAATGACCGCAACAATCTGTTCAAGCTGGTCGATGGCTGCCAATACAGAATCCGGCGCGCCCGCAAGGGCCTGCTTAGCTTCTGTCAGTACCTCAGCACTGCCCGCCAATCTTGGGAGCACGTTGAGCCATCCCGCCAGAGTAGAATCGCTAATATTACTATGAATCCAGTCGCTTAACTCACCTGTGGCTTTGCGCTGCAGTAACTCAAATAGTTGGCTCTCTTGATCGCTATCGAGATTCGCGACAGCCAATATCCCACGAAAGATATCGACATGACCCAAATCGAGATGCACATTATCTACTCCTGAACTTTTCAAGGTCTGTAGAAAAAGCTCAATGACTTCTATGTCGGCGCTCAAGGTGGCCTCACCAAACAGTTCAACACCCAGTGATATCGGCGTACGCGACTCTAAGGGCCCCCGAGGTCGCGTATGCAGCACTGTGCCCGCATAACAGAGCCGGTTAGGCCCTTCCCGGCGCAGGCTATGGGCGTCCATTCTGGCTGTCTGAGGGGTGATGTCTGCGCGAATACCCATCATTCGCCCACTTACTTGGTCAGTGACGCGAAAGGTCATTAAATCGAGGTCACTACCAGAGCCGCTTAGCAGGGATTCGGTGAATTCCACCATCGGCGGAATCACGAGGTCGTAACCCCAACGGTGATAGAGATCAAGTAACTCACGACGCAGGCGCTCGACTACCAGCGCCTGCTCTGGAAGCACCTCATCAACACCATCGGGTAATAGCCAGCGATCTACATTTTTCACAGCATCCTCTCTATTGCTTGCATGACCTAGCGCCAAATAACCAGCAATGCCAGTCCGACAAGCATACTCAGCAGTCCAATTATTCTCATCGCGCGTTCATCTGTCGTAGCTAAGACCTGCGCCATATTACGCCAACGCCGAGGTGCCAAGAACGGCATAATCCCTTCGAAAACCAGCATCAAGCCAATCGCTTTGCCTATATCTTCGAACATCAGAGACCACCTCAGAACCGGCATAAAAAAACCGAGTTGCCCCGGTTTTTGAAGTTTAACAAAATCACCACCAATGTGGCAGAGTTTTTAGACCAATTAAACCCTTTAATCGGTCTAGACACTCAGACACTACTCACTACTTAGCACGCTGCTGGTTCAGATACTTAAAGAAATCACTATCTGGCTCTACCAGCATAATATCACCCTTATTAGAAAAGGCTGATTTATAGGCATTGAGGCTACGCATAAAGGAGTAAAACTCAGGGTCCTGCTGATAGGCTGCCGCATAGACGGAAGCGGCCTTAGCATCGCCCTGACCACGCAACTCTTCAGCATCGCGATAAGCGTTGGCCACTTCAATGGTACGCTCACGATCAGCGGAGGCGCGAATTTTTTCAGCTCGCTCCTTACCTGTCGAGCGCAATTCTCTCGCTTCCTTGTCGCGCTCAGCGGTCATACGCCGGAATACCTGACTGCTTACTTCTTGTGGTAGATCAATTCGCTTAACCCGCACATCTACCACTTCAATACCCAGGCTATCCAGTACCGTCGCATTTAGCTCATCAGTAATATTTTTCATCAATAGATCGCGCTCACCAGACACCACTTCATGAAGGGTGCGGGTACCAAATTGATTCCTGAGACCGTTATTAACGCGATTAGCTAAACGGTTTTGAGCGACACTCTCTACGCCACCAGTGGCCTTGTAGTAAGTTTCAACATTGGCAATACGCCATTTAGCGTAAGAATCGACGATAAGACGTTTTTTCTCAACGGTAAAGAAACTGGCAGGCTGAGCATCCACCGTGAGTATACGAGCATCAAAGATGCGTACGTTGTCAACAAAGGGAACCTTGACGTGCAGGCCTGGCTGAATGTCGGCTTCCACTAGTTTACCGAACTGCAGTTTGACACCGCGCTCAAACTCACTGACAACATACAACGTGCTATTAGCTCCCAACAATATAACCATCAGTACGATGACGGTTTTCATTAAATTATTCATCGTCTTCTCTCCGATTGTCCTTGATTGCTGTTGCGCTGAAGCCTCTCAATGACTTCCGTGGCAATGCTATCAATCATCTCATCCTTGGTCCCGCCACTCATTGATGTCTTCCCTGTAGTGCCCTGTTGCATCAGCTTATCCAGCGGCAGATAGAGCATATTATTACCACCCTCAGTATCCACCAAGATTTTAGTACTATTACTCATTACCTGCTCAATAGCATCGAGATAAAGACGCTCGCGAGTCACTCGCGGTGCCTTCTTATATTCCTTCAGCAGGCTGGTGAAACGTTTAGCTTCACCCTCAGACTTAGACACTACTTGGGAAAGGTAACCCTCAGCCTCTTCACGCAGACGCTGCGCTTCACCGCGAGCTTCCGGTATCACGCCATTAGAGTAGGCCTGTGCTTCGTTAACTAACCGCTCGAGGTCTTCGCGCGCTTTAATCACGTCATCATAGGCTGCTCTGACCTCCGTCGGTGGACGGGCCTCTTCAATGTTAATCTTGACCACGTTGATACCACTGGTATAAACATTCAGTAGATCCTGAAGTTTTTCAGCAGTACTGACCGCAACCTCTTCACGACCCGTGGAAATCACACCATCTAATCCAGTGCTGCCTACCACGTGGCGTAAAGCGCTATCTGTAGCCTGCTGCAGGCTCATCACAGGATTTTTGATGCTGAGCACAAAGTCTTTGGCATTGGCGATGTTGTACTGCACCGTTAATGAAATTTCGACTATATTCTCGTCCTGAGTCAACATTAATCCTCGCGCCTGATATTGGCGCTCTTCGGTAACGCGAACCGTGGTCACTGAGTCAATAAAGGGTGGATTCCATTGTAATCCTGAGCCCAACGTGTCGCTGTACTTGCCTAGACGTAATACAACAGCCTGTTCTTTTTCATCAACCTGATAGAAACCCAACAGACCCCAAATAATGGCCAGCACCATAAAAATAACTGGCAAGAGCCCTTTGCTGCTTCCACCACCAGAACCGCCACCAAATTTAGCCAGCTTTTCTTTCAGTTTATTCAGTGCCTCATCAATGTCTGGCGGTCCTGCATTGCCGCTATTACCACCCCAAGGATCTTTCCCGCCACCCGGTTCATTCCACGCCATGTTGTTCTCCAACTTTAATAATTAATGAATTTCAGCGCTTTGGGTACTGACTCTGATATCCCAAAGGGCATTACGATGGGACCAAATCCTGTAATTTGAGCCCTGAACTATTCAATAGACGCAAAAAATCACTTTCTGGCAGTCTAATTTCCAAATTAATCGCACCCTGATCATCCGTCTGTTCAGATAATACGGCCTTGTGACTGTACAGTGCAGCACGAAACGCGCCCTGATCGGGCTGCAAGTGCACCTGTCTATGTACCACGGTCTTGGGCACTCGTTCAACCACCGCCTGTAACAACAGATCCATACCCGCCCCACTCAGGGCAGAAACCCAAACTGCGATGGGGACCCCCGCCTCATCTCTTTCAATGTGAGGTTGCACGTCTTCAACCTGGTCAATCTTGTTGTATATCATCAGTGTTGGCAAGTCATGGGCACCAATCTCTTTGAGCACCTCATTGACGCGCAGTATGTTGATCGCGCGATCCTCAGCGCCAGCATCTACAATATGCAACAATAAGGTCGACGATGCTGCCTCTTCTAGCGTTGCCCTAAACGCATCTACCAGCCTGTGAGGGAGATGGCTAATAAAGCCTACTGTATCAGCAAATACTACCGGTCCCAGTCCCGACACGTCGAGCCGACGCATCGTCGGATCTAAGGTAGCAAATAGCTGGTCAGCAACAAACACATCAGCACTGGTCAGCCGGTTAAAACATGTCGACTTTCCCGCGTTAGTATAGCCAACTAAGGACACTGCCGGAATCTCTGCCTTGGTGCGCAAGCGTCGCCCCTGATCCCGCTGCTTTCTTACCTTTTCAAGACGCTTCTGGATAGACTTAATACGCTCTCTAACCATACGCCGATCAGATTCAAGCTGAGTCTCACCTGGCCCGCGCATGCCAATACCACCCTTTTCACGGTCAAGGTGCGTCCAGCCTCGCACTAACCTTGATGCCAGATGATGCAACTGCGCGAGCTCCACCTGAAGCTTTCCTTCATGCGTCCTAGCGCGCTGGGCAAAGATATCCAAAATCAAACCAGTCCGGTCAATCACCCGACACTGGAGCTCCGCCTCGATATTACGTTCCTGGCTGGGAGATAGATTATGATTAAAAATAACAATCTCAGCGCTGCCACTTTTAACCGCCGCGGCAATTTCTTCTAACTTACCCGAACCAACAAAGAATTTGGCACTTGGCGACTGTCGAGACCCTGTCAAAAACTCAACCGGGTCTCCGCCAGCAGAGATAACAAGCTCTTCAAATTCTTTCGGATCTTCAGGCTCAGACTCGCTGTTCAGCTTAATATGAACAAGAACTGCGCGCTCTCCACCACCATGTCGCTCAAAAAACAATGACACCGCTTAGTGGCTGTCATCGCTGTAGTTGCCCAGATCATCGTCGGCGCCATCATCTGATAGGACGCCGTCACCCGGCATCGGTAAACGCACATTTCGTGATGGGACAACTGTAGATATTGCGGACTTATAGACCATTTGGCTGACAGTGTTTTTTAACAGAACAACAAATTGATCAAACGACTCGATCTGTCCCTGTAATTTAATACCGTTGACCAGAAATATGGAGACCGGAATTCTCTCTTTTCTTAATGCATTAAGAAAAGGGTCTTGTAGATTATGTCCTTTTGACATGGTACTACTCCTTGTTATTGAAAATTCAATGGGTGCTGCAATCGTCGCAGCCAAGATATCGGGTGGAATTGTGTCTCACTCAACCGCAAAGTTAATCCTTCTTCGCTAGGCTCTATATGGGCACGTCAATGAGCTTTTTCAAGCATTGATTGTAAATATATTCCGCACTGTAGTAGTGATCGCCATCATCAACGGCGATTTCAATAGCTTCGGGCCAGTTACGCAGCCAGGTAATCTGCCGTTTGGCCAGCTGTCGAGTGGCGATGATGCCTCTTTCCACTGCATCCTCCAAAGAGCAGCTACCCGCGCAGTAGTCCCATAACTGGCGATACCCTACGCAACGAATAGCGGGCAGATCCGAGTTCAGATCGCCGCGCTGGTAAAGTCCCTGAACCTCGGCGGCAAAGCCTTGAGCCATCATGCTGTGGAATCGCTGCTCAATACGCTGATGCAGAAGCGCTCGATTATTCGGCATCAGTGAAAACTGTTGGATCTGAAAAACATCATGCAAGCCCCCAACCATTGGCTTCGCCTGCAAAACCGACATAGGCACCCCAGTTATCCTGTGCACCTCGAGCGCACGCTGAATTCTCTGGGAATGGTTGGGGTGCAATCGAGCGGCTGTCTGAGGATCAATTTGCTGTAATTCTCGATAGAGACTCGGCCAACCAAATTCAGCCGCACGCTGCTCTATGTCCTGCCGAATATCTCGATCGGCCTCAGGCATTTGGGAAAGACCATCTAATAAGATTTTAAAATACATCATGCTGCCGCCCACCAGCAGAGGGATTCTCCCACCACGGTGGATATCCTCCATCTCCCGTCGCGCGTCGGCCAAAAAATCAGCAGCGCTATAGGCATCCAGAGGATCACGAATATCGATAAGTCGATGGGGCGCCACGGCCAGAGTCGCGGCATCGGGTTTGGCACTGCCAATGTTGAGCTGCCGATAGACCTGCGCTGAATCGACATTGACTAATTCCACCGGCAGCTGCTGTGCCAGGGCAATCGCTAGTGCTGTTTTGCCGCTGGCGGTGGGCCCCATAACAAAGATAGCGGCAGGCCGCGGACCTCTACTCATGGTGATTAGCGACCGCGCAAGAAAAGTTTATCTAACTCATCGAGCGTCAACTGTGACCAGGTAGGACGCCCGTGATTACACTGACCACTGCGCTCAGTATCCTCCATGTCTCGCAGCAGGCCATTCATTTCGGGAACCGTCAACTTACGATTGGCACGCACGGATCCGTGACAAGCCATAGTCGAAAGAATTTCATTGATATGATGTCGGATGCGCTCAGAGGTCCCATGTTCGATCAGGTCAGAAATAACATCTCTCAGTAGCGCCTCAACTTCAGAGCCACGTAAGATTGCGGGAATCTGCCGCACAATAATACTTTCATTAGCCGCTCGTTCAACCACAAATCCAAGCTGAGCAAAGACCTCACCACTCTGCTCAGCCATATCAGCTTCACGCTGACTAACCGCCAAACTCTCCGGTACCAGAAGGGGCTGGGACACCAGACCCTGATCGTCAAAGGCGGTTTTCATACGCTCGTAAATAATCCGTTCGTGGGCAGCATGCATGTCAACAATGATCAAACCCTGAGCATTTTCAGCCAGAATATAAATACCTTTTAACTGAGCGATAGCAAAACCCATGGGTGGAATATCGCCCTGTTCACTAGGCATCTGAGTCGCGTAGAGTCCCTGATAGGCTGCCATGGGCGTATTAACGCCATAACGATCCCCTGAATAACTCGTCTGTGCACCGAAGATGTCGCCAGCAGATTTGTTGCTATAAGAGTGCTGCTTAGTAGGTCCCTGCCCGGAGGGAAATTGAATTGATGACTGAGCCGCCAACTGCACAGCGTCTTGGTTGCTTTGCAGTGCCGAACCAGCCGGCTGCAGATGGTCCTGAGGACGATCCTGAGACAGGGCTCTATTTAACGTGCTGTAAACAAAACCGTGAATGGAGCGGCTATCGCGAAAACGTACCTCATGCTTAGTAGGATGAACATTGACATCCACATCAGCCGGCTCAATCTCGAGAAATAAAACAAATGCTGGGTGGCGACCATGATACAAAACATCTTGATAGGCCTGTCTTACGGCATGGGAGACCACCTTGTCACGAATCGCTCGGCCATTGACAAAAAAGTGCTGTAAATCGGTCTGACTTCTTGAAAATGTGGGCAGCCCCATCCAGCCCCACAGGCGAATACCTGTGCGGTCGTTGTCTACATACAGCGCTTCTTTCATAAATGCCGGCCCACAGATATCAGCTACTCGCTTCTCCTGCTCAGCCTGACTAATCGCCGGTCGCAGATTTAACTGAGCGCGCTGGTTATGCCGCAAGCTAAAAGACACCTCCATACGGCTGAGTGCCAGCTTTTTAATACTGTCATCAATTCGATTGTATTCGGTAGCTTCGGTACGCAGAAATTTACGTCGCGCTGGCGTATTAAAAAATAAGTCACGGACCTCAACACTGGTACCCTGAGGGTGCGCAGCAGGCTGCAATTCAACCGCCATATCTCGCCCCTCTGACACCGCCTTCCAGCCACTGCTGTCGCCTGAGTTCGAGGTCAGAGTCAAGCGTGATACGGATGCAATACTTGCCAGCGCTTCTCCGCGAAAACCCAAGGTTGCCACAGCCTCTAAGTCTTCGAGGTTATCTATCTTACTGGTGGCATGCCGGCTGAGTGCCAACGCCAATTGATGTTCGGGAATGCCATGTCCGTCGTCACGGATTTTAATCAGTTTGACGCCACCCTGCTCCACATCAATATCTATGCGCGTCGCTCCAGCGTCCAAACTATTTTCCACCAGCTCTTTGAGCACAGATGCGGGACGCTCAACCACCTCTCCAGCGGCAATCTGATTCGCTAATTGCGGACTGAGTATTTTAATGCCAGACATACTTTTTAACCGTTAACTAGAGGGAATTAAAATTTCCTGTCCAATCCGAATCGAGCTTGATCGCATTTTATTATGGCGTAAGATTTTACTCACAGAGGTGTTGTAGCGAATCGCAATTTCTGAAAGAGTGTCTCCACGAGCAATCACATAACTCTGCTCAACTCTGCCACCATTTTTTGACAGTAAAGTACCCGCGGGTGGGTTATCTGAGTAGTACTGAACGAGACCCCGATAAATCGCATCGGCCATTTTTTGCTGGTATCTTCGTGTACTTAAATCTCGAGCCTCTTTGGGATTGGAGATAAAGCCTGTTTCAATGAGTAATGAGGGTATGTCCACTGATTTCAACACCGAAAATCCAGCCTGCTCAACTTGCTTTTTATGGAGTCGTGCAACGCCACCCATATTTTTTAGGACATATTTTCCGGCGTCCAAACTGCTAGTAAGCGTTGCCGTCATCGACAGATCGAGCAGCACACCCGCCAGCACATCGTCTTTGTCACCCAGACTCAATGAACTGGCACCACCAATTAGATCAGCACGGTTTTCTTTGGTCGCTAAATAACTAGCTGCCTCACTGGTGGCGCCCCTGGTAGACAATGCGTACACCGAGGCACCATAAGCTTTGGGGCTTTTAAAGGCATCAGCATGAATAGAAATAAAGAAATCAGCTCGTTTACCATGAGCAATTTTGCTGCGTTTTTTAAGAGGAATGTAGTAGTCACCGGTACGCACTAACTCACCCTGAAAATAGGGACTCTTATCGAAAAGAGCATCCAGTTTCTGCGCAATTTGCAGAACCACCACTTTCTCACGCACACGTTTTGGGCCTATGGCTCCGGGATCTTCACCGCCGTGACCAGCATCAATGGCGATCACAATTTTAGTATTGTCCGTTTTGATAATATCTGAAACTGAACGACTAACCGAGAGTTTTTTGTCAAATAGATCGATCACTAGCCGATCCCCTTTTTCTTCATTAGACTTAAGACTAAAGCTTTTCGGGTTAACCAAGCTCTTAAGATCTAATACCACACGCAGATCGGTTTTATTACGCACCGCAAAACGTATTTTTGCTATGGGTGTCTTACCAAGATCCAGTTGATCAAAGGCAGCTTTAAGATTGATGTTACTGATATCGATGACTAATCGATCGGGGTTTTTCAGCACAATTAATTGATGGTCTACAGCAGCACTAAGATCGAGTACTAGCCTAGTGCTATCCGGTGATCGCCACAGACGTGCTGCTTCTAAATCTGCTGCCATGATATGACCAGACAACAACGCCAGAGTCACTAAGCAAAAGCCCAGTAAATACCGCGCTCTTAAAACTAACCCCAACTGCCGATCAAACTGCAAATGAACCCCCAGAACGTTCTAATTTTTGGACTAACTCTACACCAGCCTCTGATTGCGCCTTCAGCGTAACACAGCGTCCCTCGCCTGACTGTTCAATACTAATATTCACATCCGCTAGCGGTAGAAAGCCTTCACCCCGTTCCGGCCATTCTATCAAACATAGAGCCGCATCTGATAAATAATCGGCAAATCCCATATACTCGAGTTCTTCCGCGTCAACCATACGGTAGAGGTCAAAATGATATACAGAACCTAACTCAAGCTCGTAGGGCTCAACCAACGCGTAGGTCGGACTTTTCACATTACCAATATGGCCTAGACCCAATAAAATCCCCCGACTCAGGGTGGTTTTCCCCGCACCTAAATCACCCTGTAACGTAATCACTAAACTGGGGTTGACGAATTTTGACACGCGTCTGCCAAGGGCAATGGTCTCAACCTCATCGGCCACCTCAAGCCTAACCGCGGCTAGGGTCTGTGCAATCACATCTGTCACAGAGCTTCCTGATCCAGATTATTTAGCAAACTGCGGATATAGGGCAGAAGATCTGAGGTTACCAACCCTCTGGAACCCTGATCCTCAGCCGCCATATCCGCCGCCGATGAATGCAGGCAACAACCCAATTCAGCAGCCATCTGCGGGCTCAGGCCCTGCGCCATAAGACCACCGATAATGCCGCTTAACATATCACCCATACCGGCCGTGGCCATAGAAGAGTTGCCATAGGGGCAAATCTTGATGGGCTTGCCCTGGCTATTTGACACCAGAGTCCCGGGCCCTTTAAGCAGCACCACTGCATTATATTTTTGTTGTAACTGCGACACTGCGGCAAAACGATCTGACTGAATTTCAGCCACGGTCACACCCAGAAGACGAGCCGCCTCACCGACATGAGGCGTCAGCACCCACTGCGACCCATCGGGCTTGGGCACTACGCGCCCCTCCGCAAGAATATTGAGTCCGTCAGCGTCAATAACCATAGGAAGATTGGCCGCCACTGCTTTTTGCATGAGTTGCTCAGACCAGGAGGATAGACCTAGGCCCGGGCCAATGATTAAAACGCTGGGCCGATCAAGTAATGGCTCCAATTGCTGACCAGATGTAACACCACAGGCCATCACTTCAGGCTGCCTGGCCAAGACAGCACTGACATGTTCAGGCCTTGTAGCAACACTGGCCAAGCCTGCGCCAACTTTTAAGCAGCCCTCTACGGCTATAATGACAGCGCCTCCAAAACTGTGATCACCCCCTATCACCATGCCGTGCCCGCGCTGATTCTTGTATAGGTCAACATCGTCTTCAGGTAACTGTTCCAGCAAATTATCTAGATCCATTAACGCTGCGCTTGGGATCACCTGATTGAGGATATCCTCCTCAACCTCGAGAGAGTCATAAATAACCTCACCGCATAGGCTCGGCCCTCGACCGGTAAATAATCCCTGTTTGGCCGCAATAAAGGTCAGAGTCATATCAGCCTTTACCGCTACCGAGGCGACGGCACCCGTGTCGCAATTAAGACCAGAGGGAATATCCATCGCCAACACGGGTAAGCCCGAATCATTAATTAGCGCGATCGCCTTCGCGTAGGGCTCACGAAGCTCACCATCATACCCTGTACCCAACAGGCTATCGACGATCACACCTTGATCCAGCTCGAAATGGCTATCCGCTTGACGGAAGCTGACCCTAGCCTGCTCAGCAAACTGCTTAGCCTGCGCAGCATCTTCACCAAGACTAGCGCCCAGCTCTATACACTGCACCGTAATATTTTTTTCAGCCGCCAGTGCCGCCAGCACGTAACCATCACCGCCATTGTTACCAGATCCACAAAACACGGTAAGCAAGCTCGGAGTACCAAAGGCATCGAGCAATTCAGCCAAGGCCGCTCTAGCCGCACGTTTCATTAAAACCGTGCCCGCAATACCTAGCTGTTCTCGCGCTAATCGGTCGAGTTCCCGCGACGATTTAGCGGTAAATAAGGCGTCTTGAATAAGAGTGTGCGACATAGCGCGAATATCCCCGTAAAATTGTGTAATTATAATCCAAAACAGACATTAACATATGCCTGAAACACGACTAACTGCGGTAACTGAAGAGACAAAGCTTTTGCAGCTTGCCGAAAAGATTAAGGCATGGGGCGCCGAACTGGGCTTTCAGCAGGTGGCCATTGTTGAGCCAGATCTAAGTCAGGCATCTGAGCGCCTGAAGCAATGGCTGGCGTCGGGCTTTCAGGGCTCTATGCAATGGATGGGCGAGCACGGTGATAAACGCTATGTGGTTGACAAGCTGGTTGATCACACCCTGCGAGTTATCTCCGTACGTATGGATTATTTGGCTGACAGCAAGATGGTTGCCGTACTTAATAATGACCATAAGGCCTACATCTCCCGCTACGCTCTGGGTCGCGACTATCATAAACTGATACGCAAACGGCTGGCGACATTAGTCCGTAAAATTGAAGCTGAGGTGCCAGATCTACAACTCTCACAACGCCCTTTTGTGGATAGTGCGCCAGTGATGGAAAAGCCCCTAGCGGAACAGGCGGGGCTGGGCTGGATAGGCAAGAATACACTGCTGCTCAATGATAAAGCGGGATCCTGGTTCTTTCTTGGAGAGATATACACCTCATTAAAATTGCCCGCGGACCATAGCGAACAGATAAATCGCTGTGGTAATTGTCGAGCCTGCTTAAAAGTTTGCCCCACCAATGCCTTTCCTGAACCCTATGTACTCGACGCTAGAAAATGCATCTCATACCTCACCATTGAAAGCAAAGAGGCTATACCGAAGGAGCTACGACCGCTGATGGGTAACCGTGTATTTGGTTGCGATGACTGTCAGATTACATGCCCTTGGAATCGCTTTGCCTCGGCAACGCAAGAAGACGACTTTAAACCGCGGCATAATCTCGATGATACTGATCTGGTCACACTATTTAACTGGCAGCCAGAGGAGTTTTTACAAAACACAGAAGGCTCTCCTATCCGTCGTATTGGCTATGAACGCTGGTTGCGTAATTTGGCAGTTGGCCTGGGTAATGCCAGCGCATCCGCGGAAATTTTAGCCCAGCTTAAAATGAAAGCCAAGCACCCTTCAGCGCTGGTGAGAGATCATGTGGAGTGGGCAATAGAGCAGCAAGAGCAAAAACTAAAGTCATCGCTCAGCTAACAATAAATACCTTGCGATAATAGGCCAGCTCGGCGATCGAATCATAGACATCATCCATGGCCAGATGACTGCCTCTCTTAGAAAACCCACCGATTAATTCTGGTTTCCAGCGCCGCATCAACTCTTTAATGGTGCTGACATCAAGATTACGATAGTGAAAAAAAGCCTCTAATTCAGGCATATACCGGACTAAGAAGCGTCGATCCTGGCCTATGGTGTTACCGCACATAGGCGACTGTCCCCCCGGCACCCAGTCTTGTAAAAACTCTATCGTCGCAGCCATCGCCTCAGCCTCAGTTACCTGACTGCTCCGCACCCGCTCAGTGAGACCCGAGCCACCATGCTGTTTGGTATTCCAGTCATCCATGCCCAGCAGTAACTCGTCATTTTGATGAATAACGATAGAGGGACCTTGGGCGAGGATATTTAAGTCACCATCCGTCACCACTGTAGCAATCTCAATGATCCTTTCTTTAAGTGGGTCCAACCCCGTCATTTCGAGATCTAACCAGATCAGATTAAGTGCGTTAGTCTTTGTCATATGAGTGCCTGTTTACTAGAGATTGCTTACAAAATGTTACTGAGGGCGATTATGCTATATCCTTGCAGCCAATAAGACCAGTGATGGTCGTTCTTTATACTGAGCACCCCCGGTAAATGAGCAAGCGTAGACTGAATGACCGTCAAATAGATCGTATCCAATCGATTCAGGAGCGACGGCGTGATCGTGCTACCGCGAAAAAAGCGGTCAGCGAGGAAGATCTACAAAACATGGCGCAGCTGGGGCCAGAGATCATCGGCACCGTCATTACCAACTTTGGTGCCCAGGTAGATATTGAAGGGATCGAAGCGCCCTACAAAGGCAGCATAGTGCGCTGTCATATGCGCGCCAATCTGGAGCGATTAGTAACCGGGGATACCGTTATTTGGCGTTATGCACAGCCCCATGGCGTCGTCGTCGCCAGACAGGAACGAAAATCCGAGCTGCTGCGTCCTGATATCTACGGAAAACTGCGGCCTGTAGCGGCCAATATTGATCGTATCGCAATTGTCTTTTCACCCAAGCCTACGCCCTTTAGTAATCTAATTGATCGCTACTTAGTGGCCTCAGAGGATCAGGGTATAAAGCCTTTTCTGATACTCAATAAAACCGACATGCTTGCCGAAGAGGACTACCCCGATGTTCACCAGTTGGTCGCGGACTATACCTATATCGGTTACGACGTTTTAGTCGCCTCTGCGCAAACCGGTGAGGGAGTCTTGGAGCTGCAACGCTATCTAGCCAACCACACCTCAATTTTTGTCGGCCAGTCAGGCGTGGGTAAATCTTCACTGCTCAACCACTTGCAGCCTGAGGCCAATATGTTGATAGGACCGCTGTCATTGGGTAAAGAGAAAGGCACGCATACCACCACTGCATCGCGGCTATTTCATCTAGAGGGGGGCGGCGTATTAATTGATTCACCGGGTATTCGAGAATTTGCTCTTACCCACCTCAGCGCCGACAGAGTGATTGACGGTTTTATTGATTTCCACCCCTATCTAGGGAGATGTAAATTTCGTGACTGCAAGCACAACAAAGAAATTGGTTGTGAGCTTTTGGCGGCTGTCGCCGACGGCCATATTCTGCCTATTAGACTACACAATTATCGACAAATTATTCTCTCTCAAGAATCAGATAGAACTTAGGCCGCGTCCGTTAAAAGTGATAAAATTCTGCGCTTAAAAAGGAGTAACAATGATACAGATCCCTCGGCTGCTAGAACCTCAGGATCTAGAACATCTGATACACGATGAACGATTGATTATTGTCGATCTTTCGAATCATGCTCTGTATCAGCAAAAACACGTGCCGGGCGCAGTTCATCTGCGTGGTAATACACTAGTGGCGGGCACCGGACCAACGCCGGGCAAAAATCCCGGCGTAGAGGCCCTCCAAAAGGTTGTCCAGCATCTCGGCATTGATCAGAGTAAACATGTGGTTCTATGTGACGATGAGGGCGGTGGCTGGGCCGGTCGACTGGCTTGGTCACTCGATCTTTTAGGCCTTACCAACTGGTCCTATTTAAATGGCGGTATAGTGTCTTGGATCAAGGAAGGCTATGTCACTGAGGCCGGCGTGAATAAACCGCAAAGCGTCGATCAGGTTCTCCTCGATGACTTTACTCATCCGCAAAGATTGATCAGCATGCAGCAGTTAAAGGCCTCCCTTGGCGTGGCGGAATTTACCATATGGGATGCCAGAAGCCCCAACGAATACAGTGGTGCAGACGCGCGAGCAGAGCGCGGCGGACATATACCCGGTGCAATTAATCTGGAGTGGACGGCGCTGATCGATCAACTGCGCAATTTGCGTATCCGGGACAATGCCCAACAAATACTCGATGATTTAGGACTGGGAAAGGACAAGCATATCGTTACCCATTGTCAGAGTCATCACCGCTCAAGCTTTACCTACATGGTAGCGCGTATTCTAGGCTATAAAAATATAGCAGGATATGACGGCTCATGGGCAGAATGGGGTAATTCACAAGAGACGCCCATAGTCTTGGGTATAGAGTAACCTTTGGTCAATCACATCCTTTTAGAGACTAAAAATTATGGCATATAAAGCCGAATTGTTTGTTGCCCTTCAGCGGGTACTACCCAAACAGGCGCTGTCACGCCTAGTAGCCAAGGCCGCTGAATCAACTCTGCCCTGGTTAAAAAATGCCCTCATAAAGCGCGCTATTAAAGCCTTTAATATCAACATGGACGAGGCATTAACTAGTAATCTTGATGACTATAAAAACTTTAATTCCTTTTTTACACGAGAATTAAAATCAGGTGTTCGGCCGATAGATCTCGCGACTGATAGTATCGCCAGTCCGGCTGATGGCACTATTAGTCAAGCGGGAAAAATCGACAAAAATAAAATCTTGCAGGCCAAGGGCATCGATTACACCGCCGAGCGTCTGCTGGGCAATGATGAGGATGCTAAACGCTATTATGAGGGCAATTTCGCCACCATTTATCTATCTCCTCGTGACTACCATCGCGTGCATATTCCCCTTGCGGGCAAGCTGCTGCGGACGCGCTATATTCCAGGCTCACTGTTTTCAGTCAACGACATGACTGCTCAGGCACTGCCAGGCCTTTTTTCCCGTAACGAACGACTAGTCTGTGAATTTGAATCCGATGATGCCGGCACCTTCGCCGTAATCTTTGTTGGCGCTATACTCGTTGCAGGTATTGAAACGGTCTGGAGTGGATTTGAAACACCGGGACCCGGCGCGGTAAGAGATACAGACTTTTCGGCACAGTCATTAAGCTTTATGAAAGGCGATGAGATCGGACGTTTTAAATTCGGATCCACAGTGATTCTGTTATTTAAAAACCAGACAGCCAATTGGGAGGACAGCATAGACGCCCATGCTGCTGTGCAAATGGGTCAAAAACTAGGCTCTGTCAATAAGGCCCAATAACCCCACTAGCCAATCCTGCTGCGCCGTAGCGTGCAGCGGCGGTGGCCAGTGCATCAAGCGGCTAGCTCCGGGTAGAGAAGTTAGCCACCGCGTCGATAAAGACTTTCACATTGTCTGGGTGGATATCTGGAGTAATACCATGGCCCAGATTAAATATATGGCCTGCACCACTTCCGTAAGACTGCATAATACTGGCAACCTCTTTTTCAATAATCGCGCCATCGGCTCTTAAAAGTGCGGGATCCATATTGCCCTGCAAGGAGACTCGATCACCAACGCGACTGCGCGCTGAGCCAATGTCCACGGTCCAATCCAACCCTAAACAATGACAACCCGTATCTGCAATCGCTTCCAACCAGTGACCGCCACCTTTGGTGAATAGAATCACTGGCACTTCACGACCGTCGATATGGGTGATAAGACCGCGTACAATTTTGTCCATATAGGCCAGTGAAAACTCTTGGTACGCCGCATGACTCAGGGCGCCGCCCCAGGTGTCAAAAATCTGCACGACCTGAGCGCCGGCACGAATCTGTGCATTTAAATAGTCGATCACGGAAAGGGCTAACTTATCCAGCAACTGGTGCATTAATTTAGGCTGAGTGTAGAGCATGGTTTTGGCCCGAGCAAAATCCCGACTACTCTGGCCCTCAATCATGTAGGTCGCCAGCGTCCAGGGGCTGCCCGAAAAACCAATCAATGGCACTCGGCCATTGAGCTCACGCCGAATCATAGACACGGCATCAGTCACATAGCTCAAATCAGCCGCGGTGTTAATCACCTGAAGACTCTCAATATCAGCTTCCGTGCGCACGGGCTTTCGAAACTTGGGCCCTTCACCTTCTGAAAAATATAACCCGAGTCCCATAGCATCTGGAATAGTTAAAATATCTGAAAATAAAATCGCTGCATCCAACTGATAGCGTTCAAGTGGCTGTAGGGTCACTTCACAGGCTAGCTCCGTATTTTTACACAGGCTCATAAAGTCGCCAGCCTGTGCGCGAGTAGCACGATACTCCGGTAAATAGCGACCGGCCTGGCGCATCATCCACACAGGTGTGCGGTCTACTGGTTGTCGTAAAAGTGCCTTTATAAACCGATCATTTTTTAACTCAGATGTAAATTCAGACATTATTGATGCTATCCCTTAGTTTTTTAACACTATCTACTTTAAATATCTAAATAATCTAGAATCCCTTCTCCGGCCTGACGGCCCTCCCAAACTGCCGTGACTACCAGATCAGAGCCACGGACCATATCACCGCCGGCAAATATCTTCGGATTAGTCGTCTGAAATGCATAGGTTTGTTCTTCGGCCGCCAATACTGCGCCCCAATCAGCGATATCAACCTTTATACCCGTCAACCATTCTGGTGGGCTAGGTTTAAAACCAAAGGCTATCAGAACGGCATCTGCGCGCAAGATTTCCTCGCTACCAGGAACTACTTCAGGACGACGTCTGCCGTTGCTATCTGGCTCGCCCATCGTAGTAGTCACCACTTTGACACCTTCTACATTCCCTGCGGCATCAGCGATCAACTCAACCGGCTGTCTATTAAATTTAAATACCACGCCCTCTTCCCGAGCATTTTTCACTTCACGGCGAGATCCTGGCATATTTTCTTCATCTCGCCGATAGGCGCAGGTAACACTCGCGGCACCTTGACGGATAGAGGTGCGATTACAATCCATCGCTGTATCACCACCACCGAGCACAACAACTCTCTTACCGTTTAAACCGATAAATTCATCCGCTGACTTCTCAAAGCCCATATTGCGGTTTACATTAGAGACGAGGAACTTCAGCGCTTCATGCACCCCACCTAAATCTTCACCGGGGAACCCACCCTTCATAGTGGTATAGGTGCCCATACCAAGAAATACTGCGTCATATTCATTTAGCAACTCATCGATCATGACATCCTTGCCAATCTCGGTGTTGAGACGAAACTCTACACCCATACCTTCCAGCACATCACGACGCGTTCGAATCACATCTTTTTCCAGTTTGAACTCTGGAATACCAAACGTAAGGAGACCACCAATCTCTGGATAGCGATCGAAGACCACCGGTTTAACGCCGCTGCGCACTAAGATATCGGCACAGCCAATTCCTGCAGGCCCTGCACCGACAATGGCAACCTTCTTGTCTGTCCATACCACTTTTGACATGTCAGGCCGCCAGCCCATAGCAAGAGCCGTGTCAGTAATATACTTCTCAACAGACCCTATAGTAACGGCACCGAAGCCGTCATTTAGAGTGCAGGCACCTTCACAGAGACGATCCTGGGGACACACTCTGCCACACACTTCTGGCAGTGAATTGGTTTGATGGCTAAGTTCAGCCGCTTCGATTAAATTACCTTCAGCGACCAGTTGCAGCCAGTTGGGAATATAGTTATGCACTGGGCATTTCCATTCACAATAAGGGTTGCCACAAGACAGACAGCGATGGGACTGCGTGGCCGCTTTTTGTGCATTAAATGGATCATAGATTTCAACAAACTCGCCGACACGTCTCTGCATATCTCGCTTGGGCGGGTCAACTCGCTCTAACTCGAGAAACTGAAAGTCATTACTAGGTCTTGGCATATTAGTAGTCTCTATCACTGTTGCCGCTACTGCGGGTTGGCATGGGCCTGGGCCAATAGGCCGTTCAGGCTGGCCGCTTTTGGTTTTACCAGCCAAAAGCGCGACGCATAATCATCGAAATCAGTCATGATTTCATGTGCCCAGGGACTAGCTGTCTCATCAACATGGTTTTTAATCATACTCTTAAGGAAGGCCCGATGGGACTCTAAGGCTTCGGTCGTCACACGCTGGATATCGACTAATTCCATATTGTAGCGATCCACAAAGTTTCGTTCCAAATCGAGAACATAGGCGAACCCACCGGTCATCCCCGCGCCGAAATTATGCCCTGTGGGACCCAGTATGGTGACGATACCACCGGTCATATATTCACAGCAATGGTCCCCGGCGCCCTCAACAACTGCGATGGCACCAGAGTTCCGCACACCGAAACGCTCACCAACGGTTCCGGCAGCAAACAGTCTCCCGCCCGTGGCACCATAGAGACAGGTATTACCCATAATTGGTGTTTCGTTCGATTTAAAGCCACTCTCAACGGGGGGACGCAACACGACTTTGCCACCCGCCATCCCTTTACCCACATAATCGTTGGCATCACCTTCCAGATATATCTCCAATCCTCCGGCATTCCAAACGCCCAATGATTGGCCGGCAACCCCTTTCAAATTAAGCCTAATAGGCGCTTCAGACATACCAAGGTTGCCATAGCGTTTGGCTATTTCACCCGACAGCCTTGCACCTATGGACCGATCACAGTTGGTTAGGTGGTAATCCAAACTAACTCCAGTTTGCGCCTCAATTGCCGGCATAGCATCAGCCACCATACGCTCAGCTAAAAGCCCCTGATCCAGGGGCTCATTCTTTAACTGAGTACAGAATTGAGGTTTACCAAATAGCTCTGCACGATCTTCGATTAGCGGACTGAGATCTAGATTCCGCTGTTTACTAGTCGATCCGGGCAAGGTTTCTAACAAATCGACACGGCCGATCAAATCCTGCAGAGAGCTAACGCCTAACTCGGCTAGCCATTCTCGCGTCTCCATAGCCACAAACTTAAAAAAGTTACCCGCCATAGCCACCGTGCCCCGATAGTGGTCATTACGCAGGCGCTCGTCTTGAGTTGCCACGCCAGTAGCGCAGTTATTGAGGTGACAAATTCGAAGATATTTACAGCCCAACGCAACCATTGGGCCGGTGCCAAAGCCAAAGCTTTCAGCGCCTAGAATGGCCGCTTTAACCACGTCCAAACCAGTCTTAAGGCCACCGTCGGTCTGAACACGCACCTTGCCTCTGAGACCATTGGCACGCAGTGTTTGATGGGTTTCAGCAAGGCCAAGTTCCCACGGCGAGCCGGCGTAATGAATGGAGCTTAACGGACTCGCTGCAGTACCGCCATCGTATCCAGAGATTGTAATCAGGTCCGCATAGGCCTTGGCCACGCCAGCAGCGATAGTACCAACCCCCGGCCCTGAGACCAGTTTTACCGAAATCAGTGCACTGGGATTGACCTGTTTGAGATCAAAAATCAGCTGTGCCAAATCTTCAATCGAGTAAATATCATGATGCGGCGGCGGTGAAATAAGAGTCACCCCCGGTACCGAGTATCGCAGTCGTGCTATCAGGGCATTTACCTTACCTCCTGGTAACTGTCCTCCCTCTCCTGGCTTAGCGCCCTGAGCGACTTTGATCTGTATCACTTCTGCACTGCATAGATAGGCCGGTGTCACGCCAAATCGACCCGACGCCACCTGCTTAATTTTTGACGATTTAATCGTACCGTAGCGAGCAGGATCCTCACCGCCCTCTCCTGAGTTAGAGCGCCCACCCAGTGTGTTCATAGCCTCCGCCAGAGACTCGTGAGCCTCTGGCGATAGGGCACCGAGCGACATACCAGCAGAATCAAACCTTTTAAGAATCGATTCAATAGGCTCGACGTTATCAATGTCGATGGGCTGAGCCTTACCACTGATCGTTAACAAATCTCTCAGTGTCGCTGCTGGCCGCGTATTGACCAGCTGCGCATAATCTTTCCAACGTCCATAATTACTCGTCTGCACCGCTTCATGCATGGTCACCACAATGTCGGGATTATAGGCGTGGTATTCCTGACCGTGAATATACTTGAGAATGCCGCCCGGATTAATTGGCTTGCGCGGCTTCCAAGCAATAGACGCGAGTTCAGTTTGATCCTGCTCCAGATTGGCAAAGGTTGCACCCTGCAGACGACTGGTTAAACCGGGAAAACAGAGATCAATAACCTCTGAATTTAGGCCAATTGCTTCAAACAACAGTGCACCTCGATAGGATGCAATCGTCGAGATACCCATCTTACTAAGGATCTTCAACAGGCCTTTATTAATACCTTTTCGATACTGCTTAAACGCAGTATTAACATCGATTAACAACTCTCCACTGCTAATTAGATCGCACAGCACATGGTAACTGAGATAGGGATAAACCAGCGACGCACCACAGCCAATCAGAGCGGCTATTTGATGTGAGTCACGGGCATAGCCGGTACTAGCGACAATATTAGTGTCACACCGTAGGCCCTGCTCAATGAGGTGGTTATGCACGGCACCGACCGCCAGTAAAGAGTGAATTGGCTGCTTACCTTGGGCAATATTATGGTCAGACAGAATACAGATCACCGCACCAGCACGCACTTCCGTAGCGACCTCTTCACAGATGCGCTGGATAGCCTGCTTGAGGTCTTCCACAGAAATATCATAGTTTAAGGGAAATTTCTTCACCGGAAATTCGTCGTAAGTATTACCTTTCAAAGCATAATATTTACGCGGCGAAAGCACCGGACTGGACAGGCCAATACGCTGGCCAAGAAAGGCAGTCTCGTCGAATACGCTCTGCTCACGACCAAGCTCTACACCGAGAGACATGACGATGGCTTCCCGCAATGGATCTATAGGCGGGTTAGTGACCTGAGCGAACTGCTGACGGAAATAATCAAAAAGGTTGCGGTGTTTGCGCGACAAGACCGCCATTGGCGTATCATCACCCATAGACCCCACTGCCTCTTGACCACCTTCAGCCAGCGGCCGAAGTATCTGATCACGCTCTTCGAAAGAGACCTGGAACATCTTCATATAGGTCTTAATCTGATCGCGACTCAAGGTCCCTTCCAGTTCGATGCTGTCCATATCAAAGGTGGATTCGACCAGGTAGCGGCCTTCTCTCAACCACTGCTTATACGGGTGTCGATTGGCCAGTTGATCCTCGATCTCATCACGGAACATAACCCGACCCTCTAGGGTATCGATCGAGAGAATATCTCCAGGCCCTAGGCGCCCTTTGGCGACTACATTTTCTGGTAAGTAGTCGTAGGAGCCAATTTCGGACGCCACAGTAAACATGTTGTCACTAGTCATCACCCAGCGTGATGGGCGCAGGCCGTTTCTATCCAGGGTACAGACCGCGAAACGACCGTCGGTAATAACGAGCCCCGCGGGACCATCCCAAGGTTCTTGGTGCATAGATAGATAGTCATACAGGGCGCGGTGTTTAGGGTTGCGATCCTCCACATTTTGCCAGGCAGGCGGCACTAAACTGCGGACAGCCAAATGAAGGTCCATACCGCCAGTCACCAGCATCTCAAGCATATTATCAAGACTTGATGAGTCCGAACCCGTCCGGTTAACTAGAGGCGCAGCCTCAATTAAATCAGGTATTAAATCGGTTTTGTACTTGCTAGTTCGTGCCACTGACCAGTTGCGATTGCCAACAATCGTGTTGATCTCACCATTGTGCGCAAGCATTCTAAAGGGTTGAGCTAAGGGCCAGCGCGGCATCGTATTAGTAGAAAAGCGCTGATGAAATACACAGATTGCGGTTTCCAGACGCGGATCAGCGAGGTCGAGATAAAAGCCCGGCAGATCTACCGGCATCATCAACCCTTTGTAACTGAGAATATTGGTGCCAAGACTTGCCATATGAAAGCAATCGTCGGCCTCAAGCCTGATCTCGGCTTTACGCCTCCCCATAAAAAGACGGGCATTAAATTTCTTGTCATCGACAATAGTACCGGGACCGACAAATACTTGCTCAAGAACAGGCAGCGACTCCAAGGCAATAGACCCTAAGCAGTTGTTGTTCGTGGGCACCGTACGCCAAGCGATAATCGTTAAGCCCTGCCGGCGCAGCTCCTCCTCGAAAATCTCCTTCGATTTATCACGTCTACTGGCGTCGGCATTTAACATGACCGACCCCACTGCATAGACTTCGGGAAGCTCAATGTTCAGAGTATCTTTTATCACCGCACGTAAAAAACTGTCCGGCTTTTGCATCAGCAAGCCACAGCCATCGCCGGTCTTACCGTCAGCAGAAACGCCGCCACGATGCGTCATACAGGTCAGCGCCTGTATCGCATTTTGCAGTAATTGATGACTGGATTGACCCTGTATCTGGGCAATCATGCCAAAACCACAGTTGTCTTTAAAATCGTCAAGCCGACATAAGCTCTGAGTCATAGGTAAACTCTAAATTTAAACTGTTGGGTACGTAAAGACAGAAATCATGTCTTCGTGGACAAAAGCCAGTCATATTACACTGGGCAACTGTTTGGAACAATCAGTTATACGCGGCTAGGGTGGCCTACAGCCTAATTAGTCTATGATTTTTAGGCATAACCCACATGCCGGCATGATTACAAAATCAATTCGAACAACGCTAACCAATACCTGCGGCAGACTGTCTTAGCCAACCGACGCACAAGGCCCTCAGCGAACGTAACTGATCACGGTGATAAAGTGGCAGCTGGAGCCCACCAAGACTAAAAAATGCCATATGCCATGAGCGTGCGTGAACCACTTCAATTTGTCCATGATGTAAAAAACAACGCCGATCGTGTAGGCGACACCACCCCAGATTAACCAAAAGAAACCCGCCTCGGGCATAGCTGTCTTAAGTGCGTCTATATCCAAAAAGCAGGCCCAACCCATCAATAAATAGATCAGCATTTGCAAGACTTTAACAGCACGTCCAGACAAAAAAAACTCAGTCAAAATACCGATTGCCGCAAGCGTCCACACCAACGCCAATATCCTTCCTCCGCTATCATTATTGACCGTCACTAGCATCAGGGGTGTGTATGTACCTGCGATAAGCAAATAGATCGAGACATGATCTAGGACTTTAAATAGTCGCTTTAATCTTGCGGGGCTAAAACTGTGGTAAAGCGTGGACATGGTATAGAGCAACACCATGGTGACACCGAACACACCAAAAACCAGCGTCAGCTTGGTATCGCCTGCTTGGATACCAACGGCTAGCAGTGCTCCTAGGCCCATTAGCGCCATTACAGCACCCATCAGATGACTGATACTATTTAACTTTTCACCGTGATACATAGCAGATTAACTCCCAAAGCAATTAGCGCTGCCTTTGCGCACAGGACCAGCGACGAGCATTGTAGCATCCGGCACAGGGCATGCCGCGTCAGGGGCTAGGACCAAAGAAAAGTGGGGATAATGTTGGCTAAACCTAGAGGTTAGTGAGTGCACTGACGACAATAATCTGCGTCAATACTGAATATCTAAATCCACATTAGCAGAGTTTCTACGCTCTAATTCTGGCAAGCCTTGACAAGAACTTCCTCAAGCCATTGCAGCCGAAAATCAGCACTTACCACAGCACTACCGAGACGCTCGAGCAACACCAGCCTAAGCTGCCCATCGAGAACCTTTTTATCGCGCACCATAAGCCGCATAAAATCATCGGCTTGCATCGCCTCAGGCGGCGCTATAGGCAGAGAGAACGCAATTATTAAGGCCCTAGCGCGATCCACATCCTGCTGCGATAATGCACCAGAAATTCTCGATAGTTCGGCGGCCATAACCATGCCAACCGCAACAGCCTCACCATGCAAAAACCCGGTGTATTGCTGGAAGGTTTCTATGGCATGGCCAAAAGTATGCCCTAAGTTGAGAATCGCCCTTATACCCTGCTCGGTTTCATCGGCACTGACAATCTTGGCTTTATTGAGGCAGGAATGCTCGATGGCATATGCCAGAGCCTTCTCATCGCGACGCAGGAGGGACGTAGTATTGATCTCAAGCCATTGAAAAAACGCATAGTCAGAGATCAACCCATACTTGATCACCTCAGCCATTCCCGCGCGAAACTCTTGGTCCGGAAGCGTCTTCAAGCTATTAATATCAATAATCACAGCCTGAGGCTGGTAAAACGCTCCGATCATATTTTTGCCTAGCGCATGATTAACCGCAGTCTTGCCACCCACCGATGAGTCCACCTGAGCGAGTAAGGTAGTGGGGATCTGGATAAATGCCACACCCCGCTGATAGCAGGCAGCCGCAAAGCCAGTCATGTCGCCAATCACACCCCCACCGAGGGCAATTAGTGTGGTTTTACGGTCATGGTGTTTTTCGATGAGTTGAGTCAATATAAGATTGAGATGATCGAGAGTCTTAAATTGCTCACCATCCTTTAAAATAACCTGATCGACGTGCTTATCGGACAACTGACCCAGCAGGGTATCCAAATAGAGTGGCGCAATGGTTTCGTTGGTCACAATTAACGCTTTTTTACCCAGAACATACTGACTAATGTCCGCATAAAAAATCTGCCCCGAGCCTATATGTATCGGGTAGCTGCGCTCGCCTAGATCAACATTGATGGTTTTGCTCAGGCTAGTCTCAGTGCTGTCGGCGCTCGTCATAATATTTGAAACCCTAATTAACAGATTAATTAAGCATCAGTATGCTTAGACACCACGGAATATCAAAGCTCTGATAATGCTTCAGCCAATTTTTTTGCGACTTTGCTCGGCGGCATCGAACCGGAAGGAAATATAAGATCAGCTATCTCACGGTAGAGGGGGTCGCGATTTTCAACCAACTGGTCGATCACCGCACGGCGATCATCGACCTGCAGTAATGGTCGATTTTTATCCTTGCGGGTCCGCTCATAGAGTTGGCCTTTGGTCGCAGATAGATAGACCACCTGCCCACCCTCTTGCAGCATGCTGCGGTTCTGTCTCCGCAGCACAATACCTCCGCCGGTCGCAATGATACTAGAGCGAGACGTTTCTATAAGTCCTTTAAGTACTTTGGATTCGCGATTGCGAAAACCCTCTTCACCCTCCATATCAAATATCCATTGAATGTCCGCACCCGTCATGGTTTCTATTTCATTGTCCACGTCAATAAACGGCCGGCATAGGAAGTCCGCCAACTGCCGACCAATAGTAGATTTGCCGGCGCCCATAGGGCCGATTAGAAAAATATGTGCTTCGCTCATCGATTTAGGAGGGCATCTTCAATTATTTTAGGAGTAATAAAGATAAGTATTTCACGTTTTTCAACATTTCGCAGGTCATTTCTAAAAAGTCTGCCCAAAAAAGGTATATCACCCAATAGAGGCACCTTTTCAGTGCCTCGAAACTCTTCGGTATGAAAAATGCCCCCAAGCACCAGTGTTTGGCCATTGCCAACCAGCACTTGAGTTTCGATTTGGGTCACATCAATAGAGGGCTCCCCTCCTGAGATTATGGAGCCAATAGAATCCTGAGACACTAATAGATCCATAATAATTCGATTATCTGGGGTGATCTGGGGAGTCACCTGCAATTGCAGGACTGCCTCCTTAAACTCAACACTCGTTGCGCCACTGGAGGTCTGCTTTTGGTAGGCAATCTCGGTCCCCGACTTGATAGTTGCCTGCTGTTTGTCGCCCGTTAACACCTTGGGCTGAGACACAATTTCGCCATAACCATCGAGTTCTAAAGCACTCAATTCAAGATCAATCAGGAAATTATCAGTTAGATAGCCAAGGCTAAATGAACCGGTAGGATTAACTACCCCCAAGTCCACCGCAAGGCTGTCGGCTAAATCAAATGTGTAGTTTCTAGTGTAGGTGGCTGCCGGATCATCGCCGGAAGCGGACTCATCAGGCTGAATTTCATCTGGCGAGTAAGTAAAGCTATCTACCACTCCCGCCCCTGGTGTCAAACCTGATCGGCGACCCGAAAACCCTAGAGTTTTATCACTAAAAGGACTGGTTACGGTCCCGCCCGAAAGTTTATCAATGCCCGCGAGACCCCACGTTGCGCCCAACTCTTTTTTAAATCCGGTATTGGCAATGACGATACGTGCTTCGATTAATACCTGCCTAATCGGTACATCGATTTCATCAACCAGCCGTTTAAACGCAGCGATATTTTTACCCGTGTCAGTCACTATAATGGTGTTAGTCCGCTTATCAACAACCACACCGCCCTGTTGAGAATGAATACGATTGCCCGTCTTAACATCTCGAGATCCGAGTAGCGCAACCCCCGACTCATCATCACGAGTAAACAGATCAAAGATATCTATAGCATCAGCATATTTAATGCGTATGAACACGGTTTCCAGTGGCGCCAGCTCCTGCACCTGCATATTCGCCTCAACGCGCTGCCTCTCATGTTCGGCGATCTCTTGCGCCGGTGCAATCATCAATACATTACCCTCCAGCCGCTTATCTAGCCCATGAGTCTTAAGTACGATATCTAAAGCTTGATCCCAGGGCACCTTATCAAGACGCAAAGTGATACTGCCGGTCACCCCATCACTGGCAACCAGATTGAGTGAGGTAAAGTCCGCAATTATTTGCAGTACTGCCCGCACATTAATATTTTGAAAATTGAGTGATAATGGCCGTCCAATAAAATCAAATTTCTTTTTCTGCGCGTCTAATTCAATGTCTGAAGCCAGCTTTATCCTAACCAGATATTGGTTACCCGTCTGGTAGGCTAAATAGTCATACTGACCGTCAGCCTCAATACTGATAACTGTGCTGGAGCCTTCCTGAATACTATCAATCACGCTAACCGGCGTGGCAAAATCGGCTACGTCCAATCTTCGATCGAGTACATCGGGGAGTGCAGTCTGATAAAACTCTAACCGTATCTTTTTGCCGATTCTATTAACATCGACATTAATAGAGGCATCGCTGAGATCAATTGTAATGACCCCTGCAGCCTGATAATCTCGATGGAAATCAATTGCCATGATAGATGACGTTGTGCTGCCTGCAACGCTAGCCCTCTGAGATGCCTTGATCCCAATACGCAGGATGAGCATGTGGCCCTCAGCTCTAGTTTCAAAGGGCGCTGCCGCTAATAGATTAACGATGAGTCGAGTATTGTCGCCATGAGATATGACGATCAGATCTTGACCGTTTTCAAATGGCAGGAAATATCTTTTTTTATCAAGAGCACTTTGAACATCCTTAAAATCCAACACCAAATGTGCTGGAGTCGCAATTTGGTAGGCCTCAGGTTCTCGTGGTAGCCCCGAAAATGTCAGTGAAATCTCAAATTGACCTTGCAATAACGGTTGGAAATCAACAGCAATAATCTCATTGGCATAGCCCACTGGACTACATAAAAGTATCGATAGGTGAAGTAATAAAAAATACATAATGAGCTTAAGTCGACTTATCATTTTTATCACCGCTAGTAGGCTAGTCACTATTTATGGTCAGGGTTCTATACCGTTTAACCCATCCACCTTTTCCATCACGGACGGTTTCTAATACTGCTAATTCACGTTCATCAATATCGATAATGATGCCCAGATTTCCGCCAATATAGCTGCCTAAACCGACCCGATAAATTTTTCCTTGACCATCATTTATTAATACCCATATCTGGGCCTCTGTGCCCAGCGTACCTACCATTGACAGGGCACTTATATCAAAGCGCTCCAACGGCTCCTGTTGCCGATTCTCATCTGGCGCGGCAATGGCTGTATCTGACAGGCTATCGTCTTTAGTCAATTGTCGTTTTAGATTAAAGGGACTACGAAGAGTATGGGCGCTATAACTAAATAGCTCTGCCGACGGGTAGATCGGTAGAGACTTAAGAGTCACCATTGGACCAGCACGAAACTCAGTCATATTCTCGTCCAAATTATCGTACTGACTGTCATCGATACAGCCTGTGAGACTGATAAAACTCGCTAGTAATCCCAAAGATTTAGTAGATGTCCCATTGATTGCCCAATTCATTCAAATCCCTCGATCTGATATCGGTAAGTCCTGGCCGTTATTACAAGATTTAAGCGCCCGCCCTCAACCTGTTTAATCGAATAATCATGTAGAGTTACGATTCGAGATAGGGCCGCTACGCCGCTGACAAAATCGCCAAAACCATGATAATCACCAATCACATCTATACTAATCGGCAGCTCAATATAGACATCTAGCGCTTTCTCCGGCTGCAATGAAATAGCATTTATATTGAGACCGCTGGCGAAGGCCACCGCACTAATATCCTCAAGTAATCCTGGCACTTCGGCGTTCTTGGGCAGCCGCTTTAATAGCGCTCCAAAAGTACCATCCAGCTCCAAAACCTGCTGCTCATAGATATCTAAATTGGCTGCATCAATTGTCTTACTCAGATATTCCTCTAGTAGCTCGAGCTCCATAATCTTGGCTTGTAGGTACTGCTCATCAATGTCTTTTACCTGCAAAAAGTAGCCCAGCACCAATATAAAAAACAGTAGGCACACTATTAGAATATACCTGACAGACTTGGGCCAGACGCCAATATATTGTATCTCGAGATCGGCGAAATCAGTGCTCATGAATTCATGAAAAATCTGTTTAAAAAACATAACCCTTTTGTCCAATGATCAAAAAATATTATCTCCTAATAGCGGTTCGTGCTGCGATCTCGATCGCTATTTGTAAATCGAATTTGCTGCCGGTAATATTAGAATCCTGATTCTGTTGTATTGTTTTTAAATTAGGCTGTTGGTATTTATAGGAATTATCCAAGTTTCTCATTAGGGCCGAAATACCATTATTTGACTCTGCGAATCCAGATATCTGTATGACCCCAGCCACATAGTTTAAGCTGCTAAAGGCTACTCCGCTGGGCATTGCCCGGACAAGTTCATCGAAGGCTTTGACGATCTCGGCTCTATTACCCTGAAGGTCTTGAATAGCTTTCATTCTTAAAATCATTTCATTCTTTCTATTCTTAAGTAGTCTGACTCTGATGATTTTCTTTTCCATTACCGCAATATGTTTTTCAAGATATAGGTTCCGTTTACCTTGATACTCTAATCGTCCCAATGCCGCGCTAGTCCAGATAAAAATAAATATTATAGCCAGCAGAGCAGAGGCACTGAGTTTTAGCAGATAGTGCTTCTTGAGTCTCTCACGTGATACTTGGCGCCATGAAGCAAAGTTAATCTGAGACATCAGTCAAGACCCCCTAAAGCCAAACCGATCGCCAACATCATTGCCGGGGCATCATCGATCAGGGAAGATTGATTAACCGATGGGCTTATTTGCAGCTTTGATAACGGATTAGCGACCTCCGTAGGCACGTGTAATACTCTCTCTACCTCAGCAGCCAGATCCTTAAGCGCCGAAACTCCGCCCGTTAAAAACAGTCGGTCGATAGGACTTGATTGGCTAGAAGAATAAAAAAGCTGTAATGATCTGGCTATATTTTGCAGCAATAATGCCTTAAATGGCCTAATTACATCGTCCTCATAGCCTTCTGGTGGGGCGCCCTTACGACTAATATCCCTCGCCTTTTGATATGACATTCCATAGCGACGCTGTATTTCATGGATAATAAGCTCCCCCCCGAACATCTGATCCTGGGTATAGCAAATTTTACCACTGACCAAAACAGAAAAGGTCGTCGTGGTATTGCCGATATCCACAATCGCCGACACCTGTGTCGCGGACTCCGTAAACTTATTGCACAGTAGTGTACAACCTAGCTCAAGCGCATCACTTTCTATATTGACAACCTTTGCCGTCAGACCTGCCATTCTGAGCGCCCGACGACGCATCTCCACAGTATCCCGACGACAGGCTGCGAGCAATACGCGGACCCAATTTTGATTGCCTTCAACTGGGCCCACTACATAAAAATCAAAGACAATTTCCTCTATGGGATAGGGAATATGTTGATCTGCCTCGAACTCAATCTGCATTTCCATCTGTAAATCTGTCAGGCCAGCAGGTAACTCAATCTCTTTGGTAAGCACGGAGGAGTCGGACACCGCCACTGCCGTATCGGTATCCGTGGCGCCCGAGAGCGTGATGGCTTCCTCGATGGTCTCCACTAGAGCATTGATGTCGATAATATTTTTCTCAACAACCGTCTGCGGGGCTAGGGGCACAACGCCGTAGGCCTCCACCATATATCCTGCCGCAGATCTACTAAGCTCAATTAACTTGACTGCAGAAGATGAAATATCAACACCTAGCATGGTCTTTCTGCTATCTGACAAAAATTTGAATAATCGCATATGTTGCTAATCATCCTCGCTTTTAGGGACAGGCTTCGCAATCGATGGCAATGAACCTGCATCAATGGCCTGTAAAGGATGCACTTCCCATTCCCTAGCCCTTATAATGGCCGCTCATTTATCGGTGTCGGAAAAATAGTGTCTCCAACTAAGCGTAAAATCTTTAGGTATTTATCAATCCTAACCGTGCTGGGAATCGGTGGTTGTTTAATTGCCGTGTCCTGTATATATCTTTACCTTAGCCCAAAACTGCCGTCGGTTGAGGAGCTAAAGGAGATACAGCTACAGATTCCTCTGCGAATTCATTCGCAAGACTTTAAAGTAATTGCAGAATTTGGTGAAAAAAAGCGCTCACCCGTCAGCTTCGAGGAAATACCTCAGTCGATGGTCGATGCCTTTTTAGCAGCGGAGGACGATAGTTTCTTTGAGCACAAAGGTATTGTTTTCTCCGGATTGGCACGTGCGGCCATAGAGTTGGTCACCACGGGGACTATTCGCAGTGGTGGTAGCACCATTACCATGCAGGTGGCACGTAATTTCTTTTTGACTAATCGTCAAGAATTTACCCGCAAGTTTAACGAAATACTACTCGCCTTTAGAATTGAGGAAGAGCTGTCCAAACAAGAAATTCTGTCGCTCTATGCCAACAAAATCTATATGGGTAAAAAAGCCTATGGTATAGGTGCCGCTGCTCAGGTTTACTATGGCAAGAGGCTCAGTGAACTTAGTTTGGCAGAGATTGCGACCATCGCTGGACTACCCAAGGCGCCATCTAGATATAATCCACTGGCCAATTTGGAACGGACAATGGTGCGCAGAAATTGGATTTTAGGGCGCATGCTATCGTTGGGTAAGATCGATCAATTGGCGTATGAAGACGCTGTCGCTGAGGTTGACAGTGCCTCATACCATGGCTCCATATCAGAAATTGATGCCTCCTATGTCGCCGAAATGGTGCGCCAAGAAGTGGTGGCCAAATTTGGCTTAAAAGCTTACACGGAAGGTTATACCGCAATTACTACATTAGATTCTGCCCTGCAGGCCCACGCGGTTACAGCCGTTCAACGAGGCATTATTGCCTATGATAAGCGCCATGGTTATCGTGGTGCAGAGCAGCTGGGCCTGGTCGAAGTACTCTGGAACAAGACCTTGCGCACGACTCCTACCTATGGCGGATTAGAGCCTGCCATCGTCAGCGAGGTTTTCGAGGATCATCTGGTAATCCTGAGCAAGGATGGTCAATTTGTTCCCCTAAATTGGCTCGATGGGCTCGAGGGCCTGAGATCCTATAAAACGGTCAATGCCCGCAGCGCGCCTATTACTGCTGCGTCAGACATGTTTTCAGTTGGCGATCTCATTCGTGTTCAGCGCTATCCCGCCACCAGTGCAGATACACCTGGCCGAGTAACGCTCGCTCAGCTGCCTGAGGCACAGGCGGCTATGGTTGCTCTTGCGCCCGGCAATGGAGGTATCAAGGCATTAGTTGGGGGTTTTGATTACAGACAGAGTCGCTTTAACCGCGTTAATCAGGCGACTCGACAACCAGGTTCTAATTTTAAGCCTTTTATTTATGCCACGGCCCTCAGAAGTGGCTTTACTGCCGCCTCAATTATCAATGATGCCCCAGTAGTTTTTAATGACAACAAACTCGAAGATATTTGGCGACCTGAGAACGATGGTGGAAAATTCTATGGCCCTACCCGTCTCAGAGAAGCTCTGTATCGCTCACGCAATCTGGTATCCATTCGCCTACTTAGGCGCATGGGTATCGATCGGGCACTTGAAGGACTTCAGGACTTTGGCTTTAATACTAGTGAGATGCCCTTGGACCTCTCGCTAGCGCTGGGAAGCCATGCCTTAACGCCACTTGAGATAGCAGCTGGATACGCTATATTTGCCAACGGTGGATTTCAGGTAACCCCCCACATTCTCGATAAAGTGATCGATCGTGATGGCAATATGATTTACCAAGCCACCCCAGCAACTGTCTGTAACCCCTGCGAGAGCACCGTTGAGCCAGAGGATTTAGCGCGTATTGATTTTGAACTCGAAAAATTAATCAATTCGCTAGCGCAGGAATCGCGACCAGAAAATGAGCAAAAGAGTTGGGACCTGATTAAACGGGCACTACAAAAAACACAGTCAGCAAGCACTGTGCCAGCCAAAAGAGCTATTGACGACCGCACCGCATTTCTGATTGACTCAATGCTTAAAGATGTCATTTTAAAGGGCACTGGTGTTAAAGCTAAAAAGCTTAATCGAACTGATTTGGGCGGTAAGACTGGCACAACCAATGGACCCAGAGATGCTTGGTTTTCGGGCTATTCACCGCATTTAGTAACCACAGCATGGGTGGGCTTTGATGATAACGCTCTAATAGGACGCAATGAATACGGCGGTTCGGCAGCCCTACCCATCTGGATAGACTTTATGGGCGTCGCGCTGGCCGGCAAGCCGAACATTAAGCTCCCTCAACCCAATGGTATTGTGATGGTCAAGATCGATGCAAAGACCGGTAAGCGTGTTATGCCCAATCAATCAGGGATCTTTGAGTTTTTTAAGGCGGAGAACGCCCCCGAACTCCTAAGTATTGACGGCGCTGTGCCTGTCGACAATCAGACCCCATTACCCGAAGACCTTTTTTAGAATGAGAGCATTCAACATAGATTGGCATAACATCGACACCGTTCTTTTAGATATGGATGGCACGCTTTTAGATTTACACTTTGATAATTATTTTTGGCTCGAGCACCTACCCAAACGCTACTCCCAGCAATCTGAACGCGATGAAAGTCAGGTGCGTGCTGAGTTGCAGCAGCGCATGACCGCAAGACAAGGTACTTTAAATTGGTACTGCACTGATTTCTGGAGCGGGGATCTCAATGTTGACATCGTCCATCTCAAGCGCGAGATCCTCCATCTAGTTAATGAGCGTCCACAGGTAGTGGACTTTCTGAGAGTTTTGGGGGAGATGGGTAAAGATCGTGTTCTCGTGACTAATGCCCACCGCGACAGCGTTGATATTAAGTTCTCCGTAACGGCGATAGAGCCACTATTGGATCGGGTTATTTCATCTCATGATTACGGCTGTCCTAAAGAGGATCAGAAATTTTGGCGAGCATTACAGCTCAACATGCCCTTCAATCCAGCCAGAACTTTATTTATTGATGATTCTGAACCTGTGCTGCTCAGTGCCGAAAAGTATGGCATAGCCCATCTACTCTGCATCGCGCAACCCGATAGCCAGCAGCCCGACAAAGTGGCCAAACGATTCCCAGTCATCGAGGCATTCGATCAGATTGTTAATCTCGAAAGCAGGCCTGACTAATGGATAAGGTGAGAATTGACAAGTGGTTGTGGGCAGCACGGTTTTTTAAAACTCGGTCACTGGCGAAATCAGCGATAGAAGGTGGCAAAGTACAGATTGATGGCCAAAAGTCGAAACCGAGTCGCATTCTCGAAGTCGGCGTAATGTTAACCTTGCGTCAGGGTGAAGACGTTAAGACCATTGAAGTGATCGCTTTGTCAGAGCAACGCCGGGGGGCTCCTGAAGCTCGCCTGCTCTATTTGGAGACAGAACAAAGCATCGAGCTGCGCGAGCAGAAGTCATCAGAACGCGCCGCCTTTAATGGCTCCATGCCTGCCTCTATACGTCCCAACAAAAAGCAACGCCGTCAAATTCATCGCTTTATCAAAATTTAATCTCTTCAGATCGGTAAATTACGTAACCTATGAAAAATCACGATATATTGCAACGATTCCTCTTTGACGGCACTGATATCCGAGGTGAGATAACGACTCTCGAATCTAGCTATCAAAACATTGCTGGCAGGCAAAAATACCCAAAACCTGTCGCTCATCTATTGGGTGAGTTTCTGGCTGCCGCAAGCTTGCTAAGTGCTACGCTCAAGTTTCCCGGAATAGTTACCATTCAGGCTCGAGGAGATGGCCCATTATCAACACTGATGGTGGAATGTGCTCAGGTGTCCAACCTACGTGGCATTATTCGTGGCGACTTGGAGCGCGCAGAGGGCTTGTACAGCCTAACCGAATTGATGGGGTCAGCGACCTTAGCCATCACCATTGAACCCATAGGTGGAGAACGCTATCAGGGGATCGTCCCTATGGAGGCAGACAATTTGAGCGCCTGCTTAGAATACTACTTCCAGCAGTCCGAGCAGCTGCCAACGAAAATAAGTCTCACTGCCAATGACCAATTGGCAGGAGGCCTTTTGATCCAGCAGATGCCCAATAGCGCTGATCGCATCAAAGGTCAGACTGACTGGGAACATGTATCAGCGCTTCTCAGCACCTTGAAACCCGAAGAACAGCTGGATTTATCCCATAATGATCAGTTATATTTACTATTTCATCAAGAGGCGATTCGGCTATTTGAGCCCAGAGACATCCACTTTTTTTGTAGCTGCTCAAAGCAACGAACTGCAAATACCCTAGTGTCACTGGGCGCCGATGAAACCAGAGAAATCATTGAAGAGCAGGGAGTTGTCGCGATTACCTGCCAATTCTGTGATGAAGAATATCGATTTGACAGCGACGACGTAGAGGACCTTTTTGACGACAATAAAACAACGCTCCACTAAACTAGGGCTTACCATTGCTGGCCATTATAAGTCGCTATTTGAGTAATTTATTCACTTAGAAATAAGGTCAGCTTGTTTAGAATCTGGCATACTAACGCGCTGAGAGGGAACAGGATTCCTTAAATTATTTTCGATCACTTTGGGAAGAGAGAAAGAGAATGGCAGAACCAGTAATTCACACCAACTTGGGCGCTACGGAGCTCACGAATATCGCATTAAACCGCGGTGAGGGTCGCCTCAGCAGTTCCGGCGCATTTTTAGCCACGACAGGCCGCCGCACAGGCCGTTCGCCCGGTGATAGATTTATTGTCGACGAGCCTACCACGTCGGCCTCCATCGACTGGGCGTCTGTCAATCGCCCTATCTCCGGAGAAATATTTGACGCCCTTTGGGACAGAGTTACGGCCTATCTGGCGGATAGAGAGCGCTTTGTCTCACGCCTTCATGTCGGTCAGGATTCAGACCATTACATCCCAGTTCAGGTCACCACGGAAACAGCCTGGCACGGTCTGTTTGCGTATAATATGTTTATTCGCACCGATAGCTACAACCACGGTAGTAAGGGTGAGTGGCAGATTCTTCACGCGGCTAACTTTGTCTGCGAACCAGAGCGTGATGGCACCAATAGCGACGGCACTGTAATTATCAACTTCGCTCAACGCAAAGTGCTTTTGGCTGGTATGCGCTATGCCGGTGAAATGAAAAAAGCCATGTTTTCAGTACAGAACTTTCTGCTGCCAGGCAATGATGTTATGTCTATGCATTGTGCCGCTAATGTTGGAGACGATGGCGATACTGCGCTGTTTTTTGGCCTGTCAGGTACGGGTAAAACTACGCTATCAGCTGATCCAGATCGTTTCTTGATTGGCGATGACGAACACGGCTGGGGTAAGGGCACAGTGTTTAATTTGGAAGGCGGCTGTTACGCCAAGACCATAGACCTGAGCCAGAAGAATGAACCGGTCATTTGGGACGCTATTAAGTCAGGTGCCATTATTGAGAATGTTGTCATTAATGAAGAGACTCTGCTTGCAGACTACTGCGATACTGCATTATCTGAAAATGGCCGCTGCAGCTACCCTCTCGAGCATGTTGAAAAACGCTGCATCGAGAATCAGGCTGGCGAACCCAAAAACATTATCTTTTTGACCTGCGACGTCACTGGCGTGCTGCCGCCGGTCTCGCTGTTGTCCAAAGAGGCTGCGGCCTATCACTTCTTAAGTGGTTATACAGCCCGTGTAGGCTCCACCGAAATGGGTGGCGAAGCCGGTATACATCCAACCTTCTCTACCTGTTTTGGCGCACCGTTTATGCCCCGACCAGCGTCTGTTTACGCTGAGCTTTTGATGAGGCGTATCAAGGAGTTTGGCTCTAAGGTCTATCTGGTTAATACTGGCTGGACTGGCGGTTCAGGTGGCCCTAAAGGAACCGGTAACCGGTTCCCTATTCCTGTCACCCGCGCAGTGGTTACGGCCATCACCAATGGCTCGCTGGAAAGCTGCGTTACAGAGCATCTAGATATGCTCAATTTGGAAATACCGACAGAAATTGCCGGTGTTGACAAAGCGTACCTCAATCCTCGTAATAACTGGGCTGATCCTGCAGAGTATGACGAACAGGCGGCTAAGCTTGCCGGTCTGTTTATTAAGAACATCGCTGGCTTTGCGCCTTCAAAGGATGTGATCGATGCCGGCCCCCGGATGTAAGTGTCCATTACCACGCTCATAAAAAAACCGCACTAGTTTCTAGTGCGGTTTTTTTATCTTAACGCTGTCTTCAAATAGAAACCTTACTTACTGTTGTTGAGGATGTGATCAATCGCAGCCTTGACCTCATTATCACTACAATCCATGCAGGTACCGCGCATCGGCATCCCACGGATGCCATTGATGGCATTGGTATATACCACTTCAATACCTTGAGTCAGGCGAGCAGCCCAGGCTCCCACATCACCCATCATCGGCGCACCTGCTACTCCTGTCGCGTGGCAAGCCATGCAGTTAGTGCCATAGATATCGCTGCCGGAGCGCTCCGCTATGCCCGCTCCAGCTGCTGCCAAGACAACCTGTCCAGCCATGTTAACGTGCCCAACCGGCGCAATGCGAGCTGCCACTTGCTGCTCTTGGTCTGCCGTTAAATTTAAGCTGCTATCCTGCCCCCCGCAACCCATTAAAAGAGTACAGGCCAAAGTCATCAGTCCAAAAGCTTGTTTCATTGTTGGCTCCATTGAAGCTTTAAATCGTTAAAAAATCTTTTCCCATTATACATAGGTCGTCTGAAATACTCACCAGCTACAGTTAAATTAGCGGCCGGATTCCCACGGCACTGCGCACCATCCCAATCAACTCAGCGCTCTGTTCACGTGCCCTGATAGCGCCATGTTGTAAGATACGTTCGATTTGCGCTGGATGTTCAAGTAATTCAAGGTATTTCTCTCTCGGCCCTTTTATTTGCTCATTAACTAGCTCAAACAGCTGCTTCTTGGCATCGCCCCAGCCAATGCCTTCCTCAAACTCGACGCGCATGGCAGCGGTTTGCTCTGGAGTGGCAAAGGCCTTCCATATCTGAAATACCGCGGAGCTATCAGGATCCTTGGCTTCACCAGGCTCGAGTAAATTAGTATTAATCTTATTAATGTGTTTTTTCAGCTGCTTCTCAGTCAGAAATAGTGGAATGGTGTTGCCGTAGCTCTTGCTCATCTTACGACCATCAAGGCCCTGTAAAATTGCTGCATCATCGTCAACCTGAGCGGCGGGTAAGACGAAGTGCTCACCGTAATGATGGTTAAATCGCTGAGCAATATCTCGGGCCATCTCCACATGTTGAATCTGATCGCGCCCAACAGGAATCTTATGAGCATTAAACATCAAAATATCTGCAGCCATCAGGATTGGGTAGCTGAATAATCCCATACTAACGGCGGCATCGTCATCCTCTCCCGCCTCGACATTGGCCTGCACTGCACCCTTGTAGGCATGCGCACGATTCATCATGCCCTTGGCTGTCATACAGGTCAGTAGCCAGGTTAACTCAGGAATTTCGGGGATATCTGATTGCCGATAAAACGTGACTCTATCTGTGTCTAGCCCCAACGCTAGCCAAGTCGCCGCAACCTCAAGCGTAGACTGATAAACCAGATCTGCATCCTGACATTTAATCAATGCATGGTAATCAGCCAAAAAGAAAAATGACTCGTTATCGCCAGAAAGGCTGGCTTTGATCGCCGGACGAATGGCACCAACATAGTTACCTAGATGCGGCGTTCCCGAGGTGGTAATACCCGTTAGTACACGTTGCTTAATCATATTAACTCTACTATTTAAGGCCGGTGGCTATCATAATCATTCTCTGAGGTTACTCAACCTCTATGCTCAAACTACTCGATCTATTAAAAAACGCGGTCAGTACGTCGGTTAATCTGGCCGCATCTTGCGATCCAGTCACTTCTCTGCAAGAGTGCATGGCGAGTTGCGGTATACCAACATCTAAGGTTGCTACGCCGAGTCGAGCAGCGGTAATAGGTCCGACGGTACTGCCACAGGCAGTATCACTTCGTGACACAAAGCTTTGTACTGGCACATCGACATCTGCGCAGAGCTGACGAAACAGACTTGCGGTAAGGCTTGTCGTCGCATAGCGCTGTTTGACGTTAACCTTAATGACAGGACCACCGTTTAATCTGGGGCTGTGCAAGCTATCATGTGTGCTGGGATAATTAGGATGCACGGCATGGGCGTTGTCACAAGAGATCATCAGTGACTTGTCAATCACAGCGTTGCGCTCATCAGATTCAGTCAGACGTGCCACCACGGCCTCAAGGAAAGGGCCGTCGGCTCCCACCGCAGAGACACTGCCAACTTCTTCGTGGTCATTACAGACCATAAGACAGGTATTAGTCGCGTCAGCTTGGATCAGTGCCTGCGTGGTAACGAAACAGCTGAGCAAGTTATCTAAACGCGCCGACGCCAGTAATTCATTGTTGATGCCCAGCATGGCAGCACCCTGAGTATCATAAAGACACATTTCATAATCCAAAACCTCTTCACCGTCCAATAGAAACTCGTCTGCCAACAGCTCCCGGAAGCTTTCCGCCTTATCTGTCATCATTAATAGCGGTGGCAGATCCGTCTGGGCATTAACCGTGCGATCACTGTTCGCCTTGCGGTCTAGGTGGATTGCCAAACTCGGGATGATCGCCACTGGGCGCTTAAAATCTACTAAAGTTTGCTTGAGCTGTTGCCGCTTATTGCGATAAACCAGACGGCCGGCTATAGAGAGATCCCGGTCAAACCATGGATTTAACAGTGCGCTACCATAGACCTCGACCCCTAACTGAAGATAGCCCTGCACAGCAATCTCTGGCTGCGGTTTAACCATTAAACAGGGGCTGTCTGTATGGGCTCCAGTCATTCTAAGACCGGCAGTAGTTAGTGGCGATGAGCCCACCGTAAAGGCAATAATAGACGAACCATTGCGGCTTAAAAAATGTTTATCTCCGGTCTTCAATGTCCAGTTATCGGATTCATTGAGTTCAGTAAAACCCGATTTGGCAAGTAATTCAGACATACATCTAACCGCATGAAATGGTGTCGGTGAGGCATCTAAAAATACCATCAAGTCACTGTTAAATTGATTGCCATCAGCCGTCATTACGCCGCTCCTAATTAGTTAGATTATACTTTTAATCGCGCCAGCAGGCTCGAAGTATCCCAGCGATTCCCACCCAGCTCCTGGACCTCCGCATAGTAACTATCGACTAGCCTAGTGACCGGCAATGAGCTGCCATTGTGCCCAGCCTCTTCAAGGGCAAAGCCCAAATCCTTACGCATCCACTGCACCGCGAAGCCATGTTCATAATCGCCAGCCAGCATAGTTTCAAAACGATTTTCCATCTGCCAGGATTGCGCTGCCCCCTTGGAGATTACATCGACCACCTGATGAGCATCCAAACCGGCCCTCTCGGCGAAATTGAGGCCTTCGGCCAAGCCCTGTACTAGCCCAGCAATACAAATCTGATTGACCATTTTACACAGCTGGCCGCTGCCAACTGGCCCCATTAATTGCACGGCTTTGGCAAAGCAGGTGATCGCGCTCTCAACCTGCCCGAAATACTCTAGCTGTCCGCCACACATGACTGTTAGTTGGCCATTTAAAGCACCCTGCTGCCCCCCAGAGACCGGCGCATCAATAAATCCACAGTCTTGAGCGGACAGGGCGACCGCCAACCGTTTAGCCAAGCTGGCTGACGTGGTAGTATGGTCAACCACAATAGCACTAGGCTTTATGCCCGCTAAAATTCCATGCTCCGCTAATACTACCTCTTCCACATCTTTATCATTACCCAGGCAGAGAAAAATAATCTCGGCATTATGCACGGCGGTATCAGGAGTCAGAGCATACTTCCCAGAGTATTCAGCAATCCAGCGCTCTGCCACTGACGTCGTGCGATTGTACACAGTCACCTGATAGCCGTTACGACTCAGCCAGCCGGCCATGGGATAGCCCATAACGCCAAGACCTAAAAATGCAATGCTTTTACCCATACTCTATGACCCCTCACCTACTAAAAGAAAAATCAATAACGCACCCAATGCTAAACGATAAATAACAAAGGGCAACATTCCAACACGTTCCACTAAACGCAGAAAACTGTGTATACATAGATAGGCAGTAACAGCAGACAACACTGTACCAATAACAATGTCGGACCAGGGCACAGACGTCTGATCTAATAATTGTAGCCCTTTATAACCGCCACTCAGAGCAATGATAGGTACCGCTAACAAAAATGAAAAACGTGCCGCCGACATCCGATCAAATCCAAGCATCAATGCAGCTGTCATGGTGACACCTGATCTAGACGTACCCGGAATTAGTGCCAGCGCTTGAGCCAAGCCGATTAACAAAGCCGTTTTCCAGGTTAGCTCATACAGTGTCTTACCGCCACGAAAACGAAGATCCGCCCATCCTAACAGCAGCCCAAACAGAATAGTCGTTATAGCTATGACCGTCATAGATCTAAGATGCGCTTCGATAAAGCCACCAAAAACCAGTCCGGCGATACCAGCGGGAACCGTACCTAACACAAGGTACCAGGCAAGATCACTTTCAGGGGTTCGCGACTGCCCCAAGCTTTTTAACCAGGCCGCAGACAGAGTGCGAATGTCATGACGAAAATAAACCACTACCGCAAGAAAAGATCCCACATGCACAGCGACGTCAAAGGCAAGCCCCTGATCAGGCCAACCCAAAATTTTGGAGGGTAAGATAAGATGCGCTGAGCTCGAAATTGGAAGAAACTCAGATAAGCCTTGAATAATGGCCAGCCAAATAACCTGCATAATATCCATTACTTACACTATCCTTATACGTTTACGTTTTTGCCAGGCATCCGCCCCACGTAAATAAACCAATTCGATCTCGTCAATTGGTCGGGCCAAATCCGTCACAAACCCCCGTTGCGCTATCTTCAACAAATCTACAGCATCCGGATACACATTAATAAAAGTTGGCAGCTCAAGTGCGGCGGCTTCACCAACAACAACGCAGTGCTCATAGCCATTTATTAGTTTTAAAGCCTCCTCGGCATTCAAAAGTTGATCATCTTTCATAGCGCTTAAATGACCATTTTCTTCAAGTCGATAGCAGCCGCAGTTGAATTCTCCCATTCGGGCATCAAGTACTGCGACTATTACTAGGCCATAACTCAGTCCCTGTTTGCGCACGGCGGTTTCTGCCATTACCTGAAGCGTCGAAATAGCTACGACAGGCAGCTCCAGACCAAATGCCAAACCCTGAACGGCGGCAAAACCAATGCGCAGGCCAGTAAATGATCCGGGCCCTAGCGTAACAGCTAGCCCGTTGAGTGCTGTCGCTTTTATCCCTGCCTCTTTGAGCACCTCATCAACCATCGACATAACAAGCCGAGTGTGGGAGCGAGGCTCTTCCGAATACCTTGAGATCAATCTCTCACCCAAATTTAAAGCAACCGAGCAGGCTGGTGTCGAGGTTTCAATCGCTAAAACTGCGGTCATGGTTATTCTCTGTCAGTGATATTCTGCTTAATAGATGGGCAAAAAAAATCCCCCACAGGAAGGTGGAGGATTTTACAGCTTTAGCACAAATTAGACTATCAGGATTTTGCTACTGGAGTCTTTTTTGCAGCAGACTTCTTCGCAGGTGCTTTTTTAACAGCGGCCTTTTTTACAGGTGCTTTTTTAACAGCGGCCTTTTTTACAGGTGCTTTTTTAGTAGCGACTTTTTTAACCGGTGCTTTTTTAACTGCGGCTTTTTTAACAGGTGCTTTCTTCACAGCTGCTTTCTTCGCCAACGCTTTTTTAGCAATAGTCGCTCTCTTAGTCGACATTTTTGCTGCTAACTTAGCCTTAGCCTTAGCTTTAGCTGCCGCTTTCGTAGCTTGAGCCTTTGCTTTAACTGCCTGAATTTTTGCTTTGGCTGCCGCTTTTTTCTCCGACGCCTTTACTTTGGCCGCCAATCGATTAGCTGCAGCTCTAACTTTTTTCGCATTCTGCGCAGTGCGAGCCTTAGTCCAACGTAGCCCATACTTCTTAACCGCAGCAGCTAAATCAGAGACTACTTTGGCATTTAAGCTTGCTTCAAACGCAACAAGCCCTTCTTTAGCCTTTGCTTCCGCTGCCAATAGTGAATCTGCAACCTGGGCTGAACGAAGTCCGTCCTTAGCTGTCTTCACAGCATTCTGCGCAGACCTGTATGTTTCATTGGTCGCTTTAAAACTCTTTCGTGCGGAGGCCAATGCTCTGCGTGCTGCCGGAGTCACTTTTAAGCCTAACTTTGCTTTAGCTGCAGATATTTTTCCGCGGGCAGCGGTTAAATTTTTACCCTGCGCTGCAAGCCTAGATTGCGCAGAAGTAACCACGACGGTCGCTTTTTGAGCAGCAGTTATTTTAATCGCTTTTTTAGCGGGTGCTTTTTTCATAATCTTTTTCTTGGCAGGTTTTTTCAATTTAACTCTCCGAGGCCTAGCTAGTTAAGAATTTAAAAATGAGTATTATTTTGGATGAACGATTTTCCAGGGGAGAGTTTAATCGCCACCCATTTGCTTTAGCAACCTTTAAGCCGAAATAACCCTAAAAATCCTTTAATTAAGCATTTTTAGGACAACTATTTAGTAAAATGACAGTTTTTTGTCCGTTTTTTACAAATATTAAAAATAAATATATCTATCCTAGAATACCTACAATTCGCGACTGTACGGCATCAAGTCGCCCTAAGCCGTCAATTGAGGCGAACACCGGAGCGGCATTTTCCTGCATTGAAAGATCAGTATAAAACGTGACTAGAGGCATCGTTTGTTGGTGATAGACATTTAGACGATTGCGTACAGTAGCTTCTTGGTCATCAACCCGCTGCATCAATGGTTCACCCGTTGCATCATCGATGCCTTCGGTTACAGGCGGATTATATTGGACATGGTATATGCGCCCAGAGCCCTCATGGACACGGCGGCCACTGAGTCTCGACACAATCTCTTCATCGGCGACCGAAATTTCAATAACAAACTCAATATCTATTCCAGCATCAACCAGAGCCTCTGCTTGAGGAATCGTACGCGGAAAACCATCAAACAAAAAACCATTGTCACAATCTGACTGTTGGATACGTTCCTTTACTAGGGCAATAATAAGATCGTCCGATACCAGACCACCTGAGTCCATAACATCTTTGACCTGCATCCCCAGCTCAGACTCAGATTTGACCGCTGCACGTAGCATGTCTCCAGTAGAAATTTGAGGCACATTGTATTTTTCAGTAATAAATTGTGCCTGCGTGCCTTTCCCTGCACCCGGTGGACCTAACAAAATCAATTTCATTAATACGGTTCCTTCAATAGGTTCTTAGCGACAACATGAGAGGGCAAAAAAACGGTTAATTTACAGTGGAAACGCCCGCCCCGCCTCGAATAAAATGGTCGGCTACCATACAGGGTTTGCCCAAATCAGACAAGTGGCTGTAACGTAGCGCCTCTATTCGCGGGCCTTGACAGCGCACCACAGCGACTCGAGGTCATCGGCACTCATACTGCTAAGGCGCTCTCTCGAGGCCAAGCTTTCCATAGCTTCAAACCGACGCTTAAATTTGTTATTGGCAGAGCGCATGGCCTTCTCAGCATCTACTGACAAATGACGAGCAAGATTGACGCAACTGAAAAGTAAGTCGCCCATCTCATCTTCCATAGCAACTTTGTCCCCTCGCGTGATTTCCACCTCAAGTTCTGCGATTTCTTCTTTTACTTTGGCCAATACGTCTTTTAGGTCGGTCCAGTCAAAACCAACTGATGACGCTCTTTTCTGGAGTTTCTGGGCTCGATTTAGTGCAGGCATCGCTAGCGGTATATCCGCCAGCACACCGTCCTCACCTTTACCTGCTCGCTCTCGCTTTTTTGTCTCCTCCCATTGTTTATTGATCGCTTTGACATCAAATACGAGATCTGGACTTCTAACCGACTGCAATGTGCCATCGGGGAATACATGAGGATGCCGCCTAATAAGTTTTTCAGTGGTCCCAGACACAATAATATCCCAATCAAAGACAGTATCTTCTGCACCTAACTGACTATAAAAAATTATTTGAAACAATAAGTCACCCAACTCTTCACTAAGATGCTCCGTATCACCGCGCTCAATCGCGTCTACCACCTCATAAACTTCCTCGACCGTAAATGGTGCAATGGTTTTGAATGTTTGCTTAATATCCCAGGGACAACCTGTATCGCTGTCGCGCAGGCGCGACATCAAATAGCGAAGATCGTCGATATTATAAGTATGGCTCATTAACTATATATTCCGGAAGACAGATAACGATCGCCCCGATCACAGATAATCGTAACAATGGTGGCATTTTCAAGTTGCTGACTAAGACTGAGAGCAGCCGCGACCGACCCGCCCGCCGAGACGCCACAGAAGATGCCCTCTTCTCGTGCTAATCGGCGCATAGCCTGCTCAGCATCGGCCTGTGAGATGTCCATCAATTGGTCAACCTTGGCCGCGTCAAAAATACCTGGCATATAAGCCTTCGGCCAACGCCGAATTCCGGGGATAGCAGCACCCTCCTCAGGTTGCAGACCGATAATTTGAATACCTGGATTCTGGGTCTTTAAAAAAGCCGATGTTCCCATAATGGTGCCTGTGGTACCCATAGAACTCACAAAATGGGTGACGGTGCCCTGAGTATCACGCCAAATTTCTGGGCCAGTGCCCTGGTAGTGGGATAGTGGATTATCGGGATTATTAAATTGATCAAGAACAGTGCCCAAACCCTGACGCTGCATTTTCTGGGCCAAATCTCGGGCACCTTCCATGCCTTCACTTTGGCTTACTTCGATAAGCGTTGCACCGTAAGCCGTCATAGCCCACTTGCGCTCATCTGTGGCATTGTCAGGCATGATAAGTGTCAGGCGATAGCCTTTCATAGCGGCCACCATTGCCAGTGCAATACCTGTGTTGCCGCTCGTGGCCTCGATCAAACGGTCTCCTGGCTTTATCTCTCCACGTGCCTCAGCCTTACTTATCATGCCCAGAGCTGGCCGATCTTTGACACTGCCTGCTGGGTTGTCACCCTCGAGTTTGGCGAGAATGGTATTAGTAGTTTTGCCGGGCATGCGCTGCAGCTTAACTAGACGAGTGTTACCAATGCAATGATCGATTGTAGGGTAATCCATGTTAGTCCTTTTCTCGCTTATCTTTCTGACGAGCTATTGTGCCTGAAGCCTCCATGCAACGCGCCTCTAAGTAGGCTATAAGCAATAACTATTTAACATAAGGCGCAAGATTTTAGCTGCAATAGAGGGTGTCACACATTGGGTGATAAGTATTAGGGGCTAGGTAAGAACAGCGTAGGCAATCGCATACTGCACCTCGTCGGCCAGGCTCAACAACACCTGACTCCCGCCCCGTCTGCGCATTACTGTCTCTGCACCACCTGACAGACTTATCGCTGGCGCACCTTTGTTATCGTTGATGACATTGATATCCTGAAAGCTGACGCCATGACCAATACCTGTCCCCAAGGCCTTAGCCACGGCTTCTTTGGCAGCGAAACGCTTGGCCAGAAATGCCACACTGTTATCCAAGCGTGTATATTCCTGTTGCTCCGTCAGTGTCAGTATCCGGTGCGCAAATTTGTCACCCTGGCGCTCAAGCACCTTAGCTATACGATCAATCTGGACTATATCTGTACCTATACCTATTACCATTGTCTTTATAACTCTTGTGGCCACACTCTTATAGCGACACTATTAGGCCCTATTTCGGCGCTCTGGACAGCAGGTGCTGCCGATACAGCTCTCGACTGTGTAGCTGCCGACCGCCAAGGTAGAAGTTTATCACGCCGCGCAGCAGTTGCTTGGCGGTTTTCATTACCGATCGTTGACTAAAATCTCCAGCGATAAGACCCAAAATATCTTCGCCAAGATACACGCCTGACACCTGCTTGTGCTGGCTAGATAGTTCAATAAGGCCCTGCTCCGGCATATAGTGATACAGCTTACCAGCCACGACTGCTGTGCCATGAACCACTTCAGAATCCAATACTAGCCCGTAACCCAGCTCATCGAGCAGCGCCATTTCTAAATATCTCAGCATTAGCTCGTCGGGACCCTCGGTCACGAGCCGCAACATAAATGCTGAGTACTGTTGGTAGAGATAATCATGAGCGTCATATTCAGGCAATAGTCGGTATAGCAGCTCGTTGACGTAGAGTCCCGTAAACAGACATTCTTGCTGTAAAAATGCGGGCGTATTTATGGCGTCAGCCTGGGTTAGAGTTTTTAGATCGCCGCGGCCCTGCCAGCTAAATTGATGTTCGGTGTAGGGAAAGATTGCGCGACTAATTCCACGCTTGTTTGGCTTTCGAAAGCCTTTGGCGACGCAGCGAATCCGACCATGACTTCTAGTAAAAAGGTCGACGAGCAAGCTGGTCTCACTATACGGTGTAGAGTGCAGGACAAAGCCTGCTTCGGCATCGACCCGCACGAGTATTTAATCGTCCATGTAACCAAGACTGCGCAGCGCTCGCTCATCATCAGACCAGCCACTGCGAACCTTGACCCAGGTTCTAAGCATTACTTTACAACCCAACAAACTCTCTATGTCTGCACGGGCCTGCTCGCCTACTTTTTTAATCCGCTCGCCATTAGTCCCGATAATAATCTTTTTCTGGCCCTCGCGTTCGACCAGAATCAATGCGCTAATGTGGGTGATTTTCTTTTCCGCACGAAACTCTTCAATTTCAACCGTCACCTGGTACGGAACCTCGGCACCCAACTGTCGCATGATTTTTTCCCGCACAATTTCCGAGGCCAGAAATCGCTCACTGCGATCAGTAATCTGATCTTCAGGAAACACATGCATCCGCTCTGGAATATACGCCTTAATTTTTTCTTGCAGCTCATCCAGATTAGTTTTGCGCAACGCGGAGAGTGGAATAAGCTCAACTGCATTGACCTTACTCTCTAAAAACTTCAAGTGCGGCAGCAGCGCGGCCTTATCTTCAATCATATCCACTTTGTTGATCGCGACAATCAGTGGCACTGGATTATTAGACAGATATTTGGCAACGTATTCATCGGCCTCGCTCCATTCAAAGCGATCCACCACAAACACCACCACATCCACATCCGCTATGACGCCGGCGGCGGAGCGATTCATCACTCGGTTAATCGCCCGCTCTTGATTAGTATGTATCCCGGGCGTATCGACAAAAATCATCTGCAGATCAGCTTCAGTCTTGATCCCCAGCAAGGTATGTCTGGTTGTCTGGGGCTTGCGCGAGGTAATGCAAAGCTTTTGACCCAGAATGTGATTCAATAATGTGGATTTACCCACATTAGGGCGGCCAATAATAGCCACATAGCCACAGCGAGGTCCCGTCAAGATGACTTCTCCAATTCAATTAATAGTTTTGCGGCTACCATTTGCTCCGCTTTGCGGACACTACTGGCGACGGCACTGATTTCTTTTTCAACCGCAGCAATCTTGCAGCTAACCGTAAACAGACGGCTATGGGCTTCACCACCAGTGTTGACCAACGTATAGTCAGGCACTGGTTTACCTCGCTTCTGCAGCCACTCTTGCAAACTAGTCTTGGCATCTCTAATGGAGTCTGCCTCTGACGCTGCGGCCAACAACTCTTCAAACCAAAGGGCAATGCAGCTCTGTGCTGCCGCTAGACCTGTGTCCACGTAGACGGCACCGATCAATGCTTCCACTGTATCGCCTAAAATAGAGTCACGTCGATGGCCACCACTTTTCATTTCCCCTGGACCAAGCAGTAACTCTGAACCCAATTCAAGCTGCTTAGCGACACCGGCTAGTGATTCCGCACGGACAATCTGTGAGCGCATGCGACTTAACTCACCTTCTCGTGCTTTGGGAAATTTTCGATACAGGATATCGGTAACGGAGAGGCCGAGAATTGCATCACCAAGAAATTCTAGGCGTTCATTATTACTACTGCCACAACTGCGATGGGACAGAGCTAGTATCAAAACCGATTCGTCTTTGAAACTATAATTAAGACGCTCCTGAAGCCGCCGGACATTGCCTGTCACCTAATACCTCTATAATCAATTATGTCTATCGGCCCTGTCGCTATAGGAGTCATCGAAAAATGCCAATACCCATAGTTCAGTTCGTTATTCATGTTCAAGGTGGATTGATACCTATGTGTTGGTCGTTCTATCGTTGTAGCCGCCAAATGGACAACATTATTTCAGTTTACTCGCCACAGCACACATAACCTAGATAGACTACAGGATTTTAAATGCTTAGTCAGCAAGGCCTCTGGGCTTCCCGGCCTTGTTAGCCAATCAAAGTTCGTAGCCTCGAGGCCCTATCCTTAATGCCAATCTAAAACATAAGCGACTCCACATGACCTAACGAGTTTATGTCACCGAGCTATACAGTGGTCACAGCTGTATCTTAAATAGACTACCTAATACGATAAGTCTTGCCGCCAAAACCCTTCAACTAAAACCGTTACTGAATTTTACCCGCTCGCTCAAAACTCGGCACGCTTAAAAAGTCATTCCAAAACATCCAGCGGGCAAACGCCTTACCGACAATACGATCTTCGGGCACAGGGCCCCAGACACGACTATCACTGGAGTTATCTCGATTATCACCCATCATAAAGTAATGCCCCTCAGGCACGTCAGCAGCATAATTATGGCTGAGCCGCGTGGCGACTGTGCGCCTCTGTAATCGGTGTTCAACGCCAGTCAGATTTTCGGACATCACCATTGACCTTGGGGCATCAGGTTTTTCAGCCACCGCTGACTGAACCATTTCATCGCCATTAATATAGACAACGCCATTGAGAACACGTACCTCGTCACCAGGCAAGCCGACTAGTCGTTTGATAAAGTATCGTTCCTCATGCGGCGGAAAAAAAACTAATACATCACCACGCTGCGGGGAGCCAACCTCAAGCAGCTTCGTTCGCAACACCGGCAGCCGAATACCATAGGTCCACTTACTAACCAAAATAAAGTCACCCACTTTTAGCGTGGGCACCATTGACTGTGAGGGTATCTGAAAAGGCTCGATAACAAATGAACGAAGCAACAAAACCAGACCGAGTACTGGTGCCAGAGAACCTGTAAATTCAATAAGTCCTTCTTGCTGCTTAACGACAAATTTATTAAGCAGCCAAAATGCACCGGCCAGCAAAAATAAAATGCTAAGAATTAGTTCAAAATTAAGATCCATCAGAGTTCAGCTCCATTAGCGTTGTCCATTATGTGCGCAGTACCGCAAGGAAAGCATCTTGGGGTATTTCAACATTACCTACCTGTTTCATCCGTTTTTTACCGGCTTTTTGTTTTTCTAACAATTTCTTCTTACGGCTGACATCCCCACCATAGCATTTCGCCGTCACATTCTTTCGTAGCGCTTTGACGGTAGTACGGGCAATAACGCTACCGCCGATAGCCGCTTGTATAGCCACGTCAAACATTTGCCGAGGAATCAGCTCTTTCATTTTATCAGCGAGATTACGGCCCTTTTGCAAAGAGTGCTCTCGGTGCGTAATCGCGGCCAACGCATCAACGCGATCGCCGTTAATTAAGATATCTAACTTGACGAGATTGGCCATCTCAAAGCGAACAAAGCTATAGTCTAGCGAAGCGAAGCCGCGGCTGACCGATTTAAGTCTGTCAAAGAAATCCATGACCACTTCGCTCATGGGTAACTCGTAACGAATTGACACCTGACCGCCAATAAACTGCATATCTTTTTGTACTCCACGCTTCTCAACGCAGAGTGATATCACATTACCCACATAGTCTTTCGGCACCAATATATTAGCTTCGCAGATCGGCTCCCGCATTTCGGCAACCTGTCCTGGATCGGGCAGATTAGAGGGGTTAGAGACATACAATGTATCACCCTTGGCGGTAATAATTTCATACACCACCGTTGGGGCCGTTGTAATCAGATCCAGGTCATACTCTCGCTCAAGACGTTCTTGAATAATCTCCATATGCAGCATGCCAAGGAACCCGCAACGGAAACCAAAGCCCAGCGCATCAGAGCTCTCCGGCTCATAAAAAAGTGAGGCATCATTGACAGCCAACTTAGCCAGCGCTTCACGGAATTCTTCAAAATCGTCAGAATCAACCGGGAACATGCCGGCATAGACCTGCGGCTTAATCCGTTTAAACCCCGGCAGGGCATCGACATCAGACGTGCTGTGATGGGTCAATGTATCCCCCACCGGCGCGCCGAGAATATCTTTAATGCCCGCAACAACAAAACCCACTTCACCGGCACGCAGCACCCCGGTTGATTTGCGCTTGGGGGTAAACACGCCAACGCTGTCGACGACATGCGGTTTGCCAATAGTTTTCGCGATAATCTTATTTTTGACCGAGAGCGTGCCCTGCATAACTCGCACTAGCGAAACGACACCGAGATAGTTATCAAACCATGAATCAATAATTAGCGCCTGTAATGGCGCATCGACATCACCCAAGGGCGCCGGGACCTTTTTGACTAACTCTTCGAGAATATCAGTGATACCCTCGCCGGTTTTTGCGCTACAGCGGACAGCATCCGTGGCTTCAATACCAATGATGTTTTCAATTTCGTTTATAACTTGCTCTGGCTCCGCCTGGGGCAGGTCCATTTTGTTTAGCACCGGTATCACTTCCAATCCCTGAGTAATAGCCGTGTAACAGTTAGCCACCGACTGCGCCTCAACGCCCTGAGCGGCATCAACAACCAGCAGCGCGCCTTCACAGGCTGCCAGCGATCGAGAGACTTCATAGCTGAAGTCTACATGGCCAGGCGTATCAATAAAGTTAAGCTGATAGGTCTTGCCATCTTGCGATGTGAACGGCAACGTAACGCTCTGAGACTTAATGGTAATACCGCGCTCACGCTCGATAGCCATGGAATCCAGTACTTGCGCAGCCATTTCGCGGTCGGCAAGGCCGCCACAGAGCTGGATAAATCGATCCGCAATGGTCGATTTCCCATGGTCAATGTGTGCGATGATTGAAAAATTTCTAATATGACTGAGATCGGACAAAGGGTTTGTACTGCCGTTAAAATTTTCGAGAGGATTCTAGCCTATTTGCAAGCCAGACGCTATTAACCGCCTGATTTTAAGGATCAAAATGCCAGCGGTTAAACCGCGCTATTAAGTCGAACGTCAAATAGCGCGGCGATGATTTAATCAGCGAGCTGAATTGTCCGGAAAATAGCTCTCCCCTGACGGTAAAACCGAATCGCCACTGGCATGTTTTTTGGCAACCCTTTGAGAACCTTTCGATACTCAACAATATCATCAATACGGCTGTAACCCAGTTGCACAATGATATCGTCAACTTGTAACATTGACTCGGACGCCGCTGAATCTGGGGAGACCTGCGTCACAAGTACACCGCCGCGAAGACGCAGTCTCAGGCGCTCTTCCTCTTGCAGGGTCTTAACTATTAGCCCCAACGAGTCGGCGCCATCAGTACTTTTAGCAAGACGCTCCTGGTCGCCATCAGCAAGAGAGCCAACGACCACTGTCAGAGTTTTTCGCCTGCCCTCGCGGTAAATATCTACCTTGGCTTTATCACCAGGCACTATCATCCCCACCACATGAGGTAAATCGCCAGACTTAGCAATAGACTGCCCATTAACACGCACAACAACATCACCAGGCTGGATGCCACCCTTAGCGGCAGGACTGTCTTGCTCCACCGAAGTAATCAACGCCCCCTTTGGTGTGCCTAACTGCAGTGACTCCGCCAGACTGTTAGTTACCTCTTGAATAGCTACTCCGAACCAACCTCGCTGAACAATTCCACGATCTTTGAGTTGCTCAATGACCCCCATAGCAACTCTGGAAGGGATGGCAAAAGAGAGCCCAATTGAACCACCTGAGCGCGAATAAATCTGCGAGTTAATACCAACGACCTGCCCCTCAAGGTTAAACAAAGGGCCACCGGAATTACCGGGGTTAATCGCAACGTCGGTCTGAATAAAAGGTACGTAGTTCTCACCCTTTTCTGTAGGAATACTGCGTCCGATGGCACTGACGATCCCCGCAGTGACAGAGTAGTCGAGACCAAACGGCGATCCTATGGCCACCACCCAAGCACCGACCCTTAGCGTATCTGAGTCAGCAAATTCAAGTGCGGATAGATTTTTAGCTTCAATTTTCAGGAGAGCTAAATCGGAGCGCCGGTCTGAGCCTACCACTATTGCCGTGTATTCCCGGCGATCAGAAAATAAAACCTGTATTTCATCCGCCTCATCCACCACATGGTGATTGGTCAAAATATAGCCGTCATCCGAGATCACAAACCCGGAGCCCATAGAGCGCGCAGGACGTCCTGTTTGGGGCCCTTGGCGCTGCTCAAATAGTTCGCGTAACCTCTCTGGAATTTGGTCCTGAGGCATCTGCGGCGATCGCTGCTGCTGGCCCCGACTCAGAGTATTGATTTTAACCACAGCGGGAGAAGCCGCCTCAACAAGATCGGTAAAATCTGGCAATTGGGCATAAGCGGGCGAAAGCGTGACGAGGAACAATGCAGTAACAAAGATGAATTTCTTTAGCACAGGGTTATCTCCGATAAAAAAGGGTAAAACTGACAATATGACGGCTGCTCTATTGGAAGTCTAGAGCCTGCTTTTCGCCAAGGTCACTAAGTAAGACCGGATTGAGACGTAAATCGTTCCGCAGTTTCTGACTCTGAAGGTTAACTAAAACCCCGCCGAGCAATAGGCCGCAAAAAGCGCCCAGCATGCTCTGCAACTCCCCCTGAGGTCCTGCGAGCCAGGCGCCAATCACTGACGAAACAACAGGCACCAGATACACCAGAAGTGAACCCTTGACAATGACATCTTCGGGGATCCCTATAGTCACTGACTGGCCCGGCAGAATATTTTTAGGCGACTGAGAATCAAAAAGAACCCGAATACGATTAGTTTTGCCCGTTAGCTTAGATAAAACGCGCTGCCCGCAGCCTTTTTCAGCAACACAGGTGTCGCAGGTAGAAGTCTGAATAGTCTCTACTAATAAGCTATCTAAATCGACCTGAACAACGGTCCCACTTTCGAGAATCATTCCGCACTCACTCGTTTAAGGATTTAGTTGGCAAACGCCGTATCGGCCCCATGGCGACCGCAATACGAGACGCTGTGCTACGCGGAATCTCTCCCACCACAGTAACGGCATACTGCCGATTATTAAACTTAGCCTTTCTCAGCACCACAACTGTAGCACCGACATTAGCCTCGACGCCAGGCAAGCTCTGGCTGCTTTCAGAAGCGTCTATGAAGACAGAGAACACTGCCAAACCATCCGTATACATCATCGACTCCCTGCCGTCAGGATCGTCCGGGCTATAGGACGACAAAACGAAACCTGGTGGTCGCCATCTGGACTCCCATGCTGACGGCGATGGAGGAGTATTATCCTGCTGACAGACAGACTCTTCGGCACCACCGGAGGTCATCAGTGACGGAAGCCATTCAACATTATTGGCACTGGCTCCAATGGCCACATCGATAAACTGGAACCGCTCCATGGGTTTGCTATCATGATTCATTAATACGGACTGCAGCATCAGACCGGATTGCTTATCGATTGCGACAATATAGCCATAACGAAAGCGGTCTTTGGGAATCACATGCACCACCGAAACTGAACGACCAGCGATACGCGCATCACCGCGAATATGGAAATCATACAAATCTCTAAGATGGGCATAATTATCATCACCGCTTTTAAGAGGCCTGCCCCCCAACAGTAGGTCTGCCGCACGCATGCAGTCGGTATCATCCCCTCGACGGACTACCTCACTCTCCGGCCCATCCATGTGCTGGATTCGCTCATAGGTTTTGCCATCACGCACTATATGTGCGACTTTAATACTGCGCAGATTACCCCGATACTCGTAGGTCACGAGGCCTGCATAGCTGAGGCTTTTAGACGCATTGGTCATGCCCGTCACAAGGTCATAGCCCGAGGACATTGGCTCTGCACATACAGACCCATGCACAAAAATGGCGGCTAAAATAGCCGACAGCTTTATACTTTTAAACCAAAATTTAACCAACATCCGAATGGAATATCCTGTTTAGACTCAGCGCTACCTAACGTTACTCAGGTTCAGGAGCAACGCCGTTCATCGTAGCACGCGCAAATGGCAGCATTCCCTGACTACTATTTAATGCAGCATGGCTAGAGTGATCAAGCATAATATCATTTAAATAGCTGCGAAGCTCTACCTCTGAAAACTGCTTATTGATCGGCTGTCCGACCTCAATAGTTTTGGCTATGGGCTGTCGAGAGGTTTGATTATTGCCGTCAACGCTAACCGTACGGGCTTGAATATTTGGCTGAAAGCCTGCGGGGAACTGCAGTGCTGGCCCCGTATTTTGCAGAGCCTCATCAACAGCGACTTCGGCAAACTGAAAAGCATCTGCATTCTCAAGGCCGCCATTATTAAGCTGCTGCACTCCCAGAATAGCTGCCATGGCCACAGATGCTGCAATGGCAAAACGACCCGCAGAACCAGCATGCCTTGTTAATGGATTTATACGATGAGCATTTTCCAGATCAATAGCAGCTGAAATAGCCCCAGACAAATCTATTTTTGAGACAGGCTCTCCCGTCATTACTGACGACGCCATCTGATAGCGCCGCCATTTATCGCGCGCACTGTCCCTTGCACCACTTGTATCGCCTACTTCCTTGAGGATTCGATGGGTTTCAAACTCGGTGGCCTCGCCATCCATCAACGCGGAAACTGACTCCCCAAGACGATCTTCATAGTCGCTCATTTGTGGTCGCTCATTTATTGCCCTCAATCCAATTAATTAAGTTATTAAAGATAGAACAGGGTGTATCAGTAAAACGTGTCAGGCTTGGACCCACCGTTTACCAAAAGGTTCACCAATGTTCTAACTACCCTCCATTAACTCTAATACTCTAATATCTATTGACTCACGTCCGCGAAAAATCCGCGATCTCACCGTACCCACAGGACAATCCATTACCCCTGCGATGTCCTCATAACTTAGGCCTTCATATTCGCGCAAAGTTACTGCAGTCCGCAAATCTTCTGGCAGTTCTTCTATAGCTTTGTTGATAACCGCCTCCAACTCATCACGAAAGAGCTGATTTTCAGGCGTTCCCAAGTCTTTAAGCTGTTCACTGCCAGCATAAAATTCGGCGTCATCCAGATTAACATCTGAAGACGGCGGACGCCTACTTCGCGCCACCAAATAATTTTTCGCAGTATTCACCGCAATTCTAAAGAGCCAGGTATAGAACTGACTATCGCCACGAAACCTAGGCAATGCGCGGTAGGCTTTTAAAAAGGCTTCTTGGGTAACATCCTCCACTTCATGACTGTCACGAATAAATCGCCCGACAATTGCATGCACTCTATATTGATATTTGAGAACCAAAAGATCAAACGCCCGCTTATCGCCTTGCTGTACTCTAGTTACCAACTGCTGATCAGTTGAGCCTATTTTAGTTTCCGTCATTTACCGATTCGTTCCCCAACCCTATGGGTTATATTTTTGTCCCTACGAAACCAAAGCTTTGTGCAGCCATCGAAGTTTGCGTTGCTACCTTAGACAGACCAGAATCTGACTAATAAGTTCGCGCTTTTAGTTAGCTTGCGCTGGGTGCTTATACTATCATGCACTACCGTTTATGTGTGGCCATCAAATGAAACCAACCAATCTCTTCGACGTCCTGATTATCGGCAGCGGTGCCGCCGGCTTAACACTCGCATTGCAACTAGATAAACACCTACATATCGCGTTAATCAGCAAAGCAGCCCTGCAAGCAGGCGCCTCTTGGTATGCTCAGGGTGGCATCGCTGCCGTATTTGATGAAAATGATAGCCTTGATGCCCATGTTGCAGACACCTTAGCTGCCGGCGCCGGCCTATGCCATGAGGATGCCGTGCGCTTTGTTGTTGAGCATGGCCCTGATGCCATTAATTGGCTCATCGAGCAGGGTGTCGAGTTCACTAAAGACAGTGACCAAGAGAGTTATCATCTAACCCAAGAAGGCGGCCATAGCCACAGACGCATACTGCACACGGCTGATGCGACAGGTAAAGAAGTTACCGGCACGTTAGTCGACAAAGTGATAGCCGCCGACAATATCGAAATTTACGAACAGCACTGCGCCGTTGACTTGATATCTCAGGCCGATAAAGGCTCGCGTAAAATACGCTGTAGCGGCGCCTACATACTGGATATCAAACAGGATACTGTCTCGCTCTTTCAGGCAAAGAGCGTGGTTTTAGCCTCCGGTGGCGCCAGTAAAGCTTATCTGTATACCAGCAATCCTGATGGTGCCAGCGGCGATGGCGTAGCTATGGCATGGCGCCGCGGCTGTCGTGTGGCAAATATGGAATTTAACCAGTTTCACCCCACCTGCCTCTACCACCCCAAAGCCAAATCATTTCTGATTACCGAAGCGCTGCGTGGTGAAGGAGCGATACTGCGCCTACCCGACGGCAGTCCTTTTATGAAAAACTTCCACCCAGATGGTGAATTAGCCCCCAGAGATGTCGTAGCGCGAGCCATTGACCATGAAATGAAGCGCCTCGGAAGTGACTGCCTGTATTTGGATATCAGTCATAAACCAGCGGCCTTTATCACCGAACATTTTCCAACCATGTACGAGCATTGCCTGGGATTTGGCATAGACATCACTCAAGACCCCATTCCGGTAGTACCAGCTGCGCATTACACCTGTGGCGGCGTTTTGGTCAACAACTATGGTCAAACTGATCTGCTAAATCTCTATTCTATTGGCGAGAGTGCCTTTACCGGCCTGCACGGTGCCAACCGAATGGCCAGTAACTCCCTGCTGGAATGTTTGGTTTATGCCCGTTCAGCGGCAGGCGAAATTAATCGGCTTAGCCCTAACATTGCCGAGCCCGATTTCAAGCCCGACTGGGATGAGTCTCGGGTGAGCTCGTCAGATGAAGACGTGGTCATTTCGCACAACTGGGACGAGTTGCGTCGATTTATGTGGGATTATGTTGGCATTGTGCGCACCAACAAACGCCTAGAGCGCGCGCAGCACAGAGTTAAACTATTGCAAAAAGAGATTGCCGAATACTATAGCAATTGCAAAGTGACCAGAGACCTACTTGAGCTGCGCAATCTGGCCACTGTCTCGGAGTTGATTATCCGCTGCGCGATGGAACGTAAAGAAAGTCGGGGCCTGCACTACACTATGGACTATCCCGAGATGTCACCGATAGCCAGCGACACCATTATGGTACCCATTAATTTCGCTGGGCAGAATGTCATTATCAATCGCGATTAACGGGCCATTATAAGCTGGCGTAGCAAACGATGCTCAGACGCCGACAGTGCATCTCGAGGCACCACTCGCAGCACCGGCTTACCTGCAGAGGTTTTAAAATACAGGATAACCAAAAAAGCCGTGACGAATTGACCCGCCTGCAAGCGCAACTCAACCCTCGTTTGGCCTGCAATCACGATCCAGAGGTCTGCTGCCGGTTTCCACCTTAGTATTTCAATGCCCCGGGAACGCCAAGCTTTCAGGTAACCTAAACCTAGCAGCATGGTTAGACCGACACTCACCAGTCTCACCCACCACAGCAATGGCAGACCAACAAGAATCATGGTGGCGAGAATTGTTAGTCCACATTGGCCTACCAGAAGGTAGTTCGAAGGATGGAGTCTAAATTGTACCGGCGGGTTTTCGACTATCACGAATTATCTGCACTATCCGTTTAATATCTGGATCAACTGCTACTTCACGATTCATTAACCAAAGGAATAAATCTTGATCTTCCAATTCGAGCAGTTCCTGAAAGCGCAGTTGATCAGATTCTTCGAGTAAATCGTAGTAGTTTTCGGTAAAAGGTTGAAGAATCAGATCGAGTTCTAACATGCCGCGGCGACTAGCCCACAGGAGACGGTTCTTATTCATAGATAATCAGTCGTTGTAATAAAGCAGTATTATAAGAGACAATCGTTCGCTCATCTACAGACACAGTAACAAAGATATGACGAACACCGCTGACCGACGCGCACACATACAATTATCAGGCCCAGACAGTCGTAAATTCCTACAGGGGCAGGTCACCTGCGATATGACCTTAGTGACTGGCGATAGCGTCATTAATGGCGCCCACTGCACCCCAAAAGGGCGTATGATATTTCTGTTTAGAGCCACCTGTGATGAGCAGGATAATATCCTTTTACAGACTCACCAGTCGGTCGCTGACATTGCCATAGCTAGCCTGACTAAATATGCCGTATTTTTTAAAACACAGATTAGTGATGTCTCTGAACAGTATGCAATGCAAAATAATGAGAGCCATTTGGCAAGACTGCGAAGCGGCTGTGCCGATGTGGTGGCCGAAACCTCCGACATGTTTATCCCCCAGATGCTAAATCTCGACGCGCTGGGCTATATTAGCTTCAAAAAAGGCTGTTATACCGGACAGGAAATTATTGCTCGCGCGCATTATCGGGGGGCAGTAAAACGGCGCATGCACCATCTCCAACTGGCGAGCACAGTTTTGCCCCAACCCGGTGATCCTATAAAGGATTCTGAAGGTAAAGCAATCGGCACTATTGCAAGCGCAGCCCAGACGGATGACGCCACCGTAGAAGTATTAGCGGTGCTCGCAGACAAATCCGCTGGCTGTACTGAAATTCAGGTTGGCCATGGCCCGCTGTCAGCCATCACGCATCTGCCATTGCCCTACGATATACCCGCCAGTCCGTGAGCAGACTTATAGATTGGCTGGCTCCATATCAGCAATGGCTGCTGTGGGTAGGCGCAGCCTCATTACTCATCTTTACTCTGAGTCTCCTGTCTTTGCCCTGGCTTGTCGCACAGATTCCAGAAGATTATTTTTTGGCAAAACCTCGTCATCTCGGTGATCGAGGCATAATAGGGTTGTTGGCAAAAAACCTGATTGGCTATGGTTTGATACTGGCAGGAATCCTAATGCTACTCCTGCCCGGGCAGGGTATCCTCACGATGGTCACAGGTCTGTTACTGATCGACTACCCCGGAAAATTTCGGTTTGAGCGTCAAATTGCGCGACAGCCCGCCATACTTAAGAGCCTCAATTGGTTGCGCGCTAAAGCACAGAAACCGCCGCTTAGCGTCCGCCAGTAATCCCTTCAACATAAGGTACCTTCCCAAACAAAACTTCATTCCCAGCACGGGGAGCGCTGGGAATATTGCGAGCCAACAACAGACTGAGCACCGACATACCGGAGCCCATTAGAAAAACGGCCATCGGTGACACCAGCCAGACTAGCCCAAATAATGCCGGAATGACGACCGCTGCAACATGGTTAATAGTAAAGGCTACACTTGCAGTAGACGCCATATCGGCTTGATCAGCGATTTTTTGAAAATAAGTTTTGATCGCGATAGCGAGAGAAAAGAACAGATGATCCGCGACGTACAAACCCGCAGCCCAGGTTGCATCATTAACAAAAGCATAGGCCGTAAACACGCAAAACAGCCCACAGTACTCAAAGGTCAGTGCACGGCGCTCGCCGATACGGCCCACCAAAGCGCCAACACGTCCAGCAAATGCCCAATTGAAAAGATGGTTGATAATAAATAGGGCCGCAATATCACTGACGCTATAGCCAAACTTTTCCACCATCAAAAATCCGGCAAACACGGTAAAGATCTGTCTGCGGGCGCCCCCCATAAATGTCAGGGCATAATATAGCCAATAACGCTTGCGCATCAGCAGATGCTTGCGCTGCGGCGTCTTACTTTTAAACCGGGGAAAGGCGAGCCACGTAAATAGCGTGAGACACAAACAGACGGAACCTCCGACTAGGTAGATCGCGCGATAGCTAAGTCCTAGCTGGTCCATAGCTAGCCACAAAAAGCTATAGGCCGCCAAAGAAGCCGCCGAACTCGCCGCGATAAGCTTGCCTAGCATAGCGGGGGCCTCATCGATACTAAACCACTGCAATGACAGGGATTGTTTTAATGTTTCGTAGTAATGAAAGCCAACAGACATAATAAAAGTCGAAAAGTACAGCCCAAACACCGAGGGTAAATAACCGGTTATCGCAACACCAATACCCAGCAATGCAAGCGATAGATACGCAAAGGTCTGCTCTTTTAGTATCAGCAGTACAAACACCGCCGTAAAGGCCAAAAATCCGGGAATTTCGCGTATGCTCTGCAACAGGCCAATCTCGGCGCCGGTAAAGGCCGCCTTTTCGATAACAAAGTTATTCAGCAGCGCCATCCAGGTGGCAAACCCGATAGTCATAGCCACTGACATTAGAACAAGTAGGTTCTTTGGCGTCTGCCAAGCTTTATTGGTTGACATTGTTCCTCTCAATCTGAAATTGAACATTGGCTTCCTGCGAATCCGGTAACTGCCATTCAATAGGCGCCTGAGCATTCATTTTTAAATAGCTGTTGGCTGAGGAGAAATGCTTACAGCCCAAAAACCCACGATGGGCTGACAGTGGCGACGGATGAGCGGAGCGCAAAACCAGATGGCGCGACTCATCAATAAAGGCACCCTTCTTATGCGCATAACTCCCCCATAAAAGAAAAACAATGCCATCGCGATGATCATTTAGGGCCTGAATAGCTCGGTCGGTAAACTGCTCCCAGCCTCTGCCTTGATGGGTGCCTGGGCAGGCCTGTTCGACAGTCAACGTTGCATTTAACAACAAAACACCCTGCTCAGCCCAATGATTAAGACAACCATGCGAGGGCTTTGCAAAGCCCAAGTCAGACTCCAACTCTTTAAAAATGTTTAGTAAGGAAGGTGGGGGTTTCACCCCCGGCGGCACGGAGAAACATAATCCATGCGCCTGATCGGGACCATGGTAAGGATCCTGCCCGAGAATAACCACTCGCACCTTATTAAAAGCGGTGTTATTAAAGGCTGCAAACCATACTGAACTCGGAGGATAGATAACCTTGCCCGCCTCTTTTTGACGCGTCAAAAATTCACTCAGCTCAGACATGTAGCTTTTGTTAAACTCAGTGCCAAGTAACTTCCGCCAGCTCGGGTTCAGCTTCGCCTCGCCTAGGCCAGCCATATCTAAATCCATCATCAATCCAGCCTAAATCGTTAACTGCTTATACGCCGTCAATGATAACATATCGCCCATGAATTCCGTTTCCACTTCGTCTATCTGGCGCCTCACTTGGCCGACCATCCTCAGCAATATTGCCTTTATGTTGATGGGACTCGTGTTTTTGAAAATAGCGGGTGGTATGGGTACCGATGAGGTAGCGGCAGCGACTACCGGACAGCGCCTATTTTTCATGTTCTATGCCATCATGATGGGACTGTCCAGCGGCACAACGGCGATGGTCGGGCGCTACTGGGGAGCAGGTGACAAAAATCTCGCGGGTCGCTTGGCAGCTCTCTCGGTAGTCATTTTTTCCTTTGATGGCCTGCTACTGTGCTGGATCGCAATTCCCTTTCGTGAACAGCTCGTTGGTATCTTTGGCCTGACGCAGGAGAGTAATCGCCTCGCTGTCGAATTTGTATTTTGGACCATACTTTTTGCGCCAGCCATGCTGGCTCAGATGGTATTGAGCTTTGCCCTGCGCGCCACCGGGGATACCGCTACCCCCCTTGCCATGGCGCTGATTAGTGTAATACTTGGAGTCTATTGCGGTATAGCCTACACCTTTGGATGGCATGGCTTAGCGTCAAGAGGACTCTCTGGCCTGGCTATTGGAAGCGGTATTGGCGCCACGATTACTGTCGCTGGTTTTCTTGCTCTATGGGTCAGCGGCGCGCTGTCTTTTAAGCCTAAAAATCCGCTGCCAGACTTTATTTCCAATGGCAGAGCGTTGGTCAAAATTGGTATGCCCGCGGCCGCTGAGCAGATGTTTTTTCAGGCTGGCCTCTTGGTATTCTTAGTCTTTTTAACACGCTATGGCAATGCCGCTTTTGCAACCTACGGCATCGGACTGTCAATACTGGGATTGATGATAGTTGTGGCATATAGCTTTTCGATCTCCAGCGCTATATTGGTGAGCCAACATCTTGGCGCTGGCGACAAACAGGGTGCCTATGATGCGGCCAAAAAAACCGCCCGAACTAGCGTCTATTTAATGATCGTCGGCGGGGCTGTCATTAGTCTATTTGCCGAAGAGATCGCGCGCTTTATGATCGACGATCCAGAGGTAATTACTCTGATGGTGCCCTTTGTATATATCATTAGCTGTAGCTTGCCGCTGATGGGTATAGAGTTCAGCATGGCTGGAGCTCTGCGTGGCGCCGGCGATACTCGCTATCCCATGATGGTTACCCTATTTAGTATTGCCTTAAGCCGAGTATTGGTGCCATGGATACTGGTTAAGATGGGTGCAGATGTGATTTGGTTGTATGCCACTTCTCTGCTAGATTTTGGCATAAAATCTAGTCTAAACACGATCCGATTCCGTAAGAAAGCGTGGTTAAACTTGAAAATTACGAACAACGAATGATTAGAGGTTATGGCTAAAACTATTCAGTCCCCGAACCCGCAAGGCCAACACGATCGTCAAATTGCATACTGGCTTTTTTTCTGCGCAGCCGTTATTTTTGGGATGATTCTACTGGGCGGCGTAACCCGCTTGACTAGTTCAGGGCTTTCCATGGTCGATTGGAAGCCTATCATGGGTGTTATACCACCAATGACTCAGGCCGACTGGCAAGAGATGTTTTTGAAATACCAGCAGTTTCCTGAGTACCAAAAAATCAACGTGGGCATGTCGCTAGAAGACTTTAAGCCGATCTTTATGTATGAGTATCTGCATCGAGTCCTTGGTAGACTTATTGGTGTGATCTTCATCGTGCCCTTTTTATTCTTTTATTTCAGTCGCCGTATTAAGACTGGGCTCACGCCGAAGCTCGTTATTATGCTAGTTGGCGGTGGTTGTCAGGGTTTGCTAGGCTGGTACATGGTTAAGAGTGGCTTGGTCGACAACCCCCATGTAAGTCAGTACAGACTTACGGCACATCTGGGCGCAGCAGTTCTGATCTACGGCTTTATTCTGTGGACGGCCTTCGGCTTAGTTCTAACAGCTCGGGCACAGCCGGTCGAGTTACAGCGATTTTCCATTGGGTTAAGTGCACTGATATATCTAATGATTCTGTCCGGTGGCCTGGTGGCTGGCACCCATGCCGGGAATGCCTATTCCACCTGGCCTCTGATGGGCGATAGCTTTGTACCCGCTGGGCTCTATGCCATGACTCCCGCTTGGCTATCCGCCTTTGAAGACATCACAACCATACAGTTTAACCACCGTATGTTCGCCTATTTAATTGTTGCACTGGTTGTGGCTTTTGCTATCAGGGCCTTTAGATTTGGCGTCGTGGGCCGCCTCAAAGTAGGCATTTTTTGCCTCATAGGCTTACTCGGTATGCAAGTAACGCTGGGGATCAGTACATTGATTTTTTATGTTCCCATCCCCGTTGCAGCGGCCCATCAAGTTGGCGCTGTCGCGCTATTAACTGCATCCTTATTTATCAGCCATTGCCTAAGTAATGGACTACGTCATTCGAATTAATCAACGGAGAAATATCATGAAAAAACTTGTCATTACAATGTTCGTAGCCACCCTTTCACTGGGTGCTCTAGCCGGAGATCCGGTAGCAGGCAAAGCCAAATCAATGACCTGTGCGGGCTGTCACGGCGCGGCAGGAATCAGCAATAACGGTATGTGGCCAAATCTGGCGGGGCAAAAAGAAGCCTACCTCACTAGCCAATTGAAAATGTTCAGAGATGGAAAACGCAACAATCCCATGATGTCCGCGATGTCTAAAGGCCTGTCCGATGCCGATATTGCCAATCTTGCCGCCTACTATGCAGGCCTGAAGTAAGCCTGCGGGAGTAAACACCCTCCCAATGCTGCGTTACCTTCAAGGGGGGATCTTCGCAAAATCAGATGCTAGCTGCGGTGTTTTGACAATAGTGTTATTGTTTTCGGCCCTGATAAATGACTTTACCGGTTATATTGGGCCGCGTCCCCCTTACCTTGGTAGTCCTTAACCTCACCGCTCTATTTACCGAGATTAGACAAACACATCGCTTAGCTCCCTTACAGCGATTTGTTTGTTAATATAGACTGGGTATAATGGGGCTCAGTTGCAATAAAAACGATTCGACAGGCACCAAGGCTTTTAGTCATTGGGTCATCTGGCGCCTCCTCAATCTAAGGCACATCATTTATTATTCACAATTGCTCATAGGCAATGGCAGCCCCCATTGCTTTGCATCATTGTTAACACATTTTAATTCATTTATTAACGGAGTTTAGGCATGCCCACAGTCACCTACATACAAGCCAATGGCAGCAGCCAAGAAATTGATCTCGCACCTGGCACAAGCCTGATGCAAGGCGCCATCGACAACCTAGTGGAGGGTATACTTGCCGAATGCGGGGGCTCCTGTAGCTGCGCCACCTGCCACTGCTACATTGATGAGAGTTGGACCGATAAGCTTGAGCCACCGACTGACATGGAAGCCGACCTCCTGACCTGTGTTACCGACCTCAGAGATGCTAGCCGTCTCTCTTGTCAAATTAAGATTACTGAGGCCCTCGACGGTCTTGTAGTGCATTTACCTGAATCACAATTTTAACAGCCTCCTGTCACATTTCTGCATATAAGCCAGCTATCGCAAATAGTCATCCTACTTGTTCACACCGCAAGAAAGATGACTTAAAGAACTACGCTACTATGCATAAAAAATTATGCTGACATTGTTTTTTAGTAGCTCACAGGCTGTTAAAATTCAGCGGCGCTTAGGCCTACTGCAACTCACCTAAGAGGACAGAATATCAGCCGCTAAAAAAAAGACTCGCCGCATATCACTCTGGTTTTGCTGAGGGTTAGGCAAAAACCATCTTCTTTGTTTGTTTTTTAATCGAAACAAGGTATAGTTTAAATCGCCTTCAACTAATAAATAAAAGGGGCATTTTAATGCCATATCAAAAAGATTTTCTGCTCAAAGCCTACCGCTCGATGAAGACCATCCGAGAATTTGAAGAGCGCTGCGTTAAAGAGTTTGAGGGGGGTAATATTCCCGGATTCGTCCACGTGTCAAATGGTCAAGAAGCCATTGCCGTTGCAGCCTGTATTGACCTAAGCGATAAAGATATCATCGGCAGCACCCACCGCGGGCACGGCCATTGCATCGCCAAAGGCTGTGACATTGGTGCCATGATGAAAGAAATCATGGGTAGAGTTACCGGCCTTTGTAAAGGCAAAGGGGGCTCTATGCATATCGCCGATATAGACAAAGGGATGCTCGGTGCTAACGCCATTGTTGGAGGCGGTCCTCCTTTAGTTAATGGTGCTGCTCTGGCAGCCAAGACTCTAGGCACTAAAAATATTGCCCTCTCTTTTAATGGTGACGGAAGTGCCAATCAGGGCACGGTAATGGAAGCCATGAATATGGCGGTTGTGTTGCAGCTACCTCATGTCTTTGTTTACGAGAACAATGGTTATGCCGAAGGTACTGCCGCTAACTATGGCTTAGGCTGCGACAGCCTGACCGATCGCAATGCCGGCTTTGGTATGCCAGCTGAGTGCGTCGATGGCCTGGACTTCTTTGTCACCTATGAAGCGCTGAAAGTGGCTACCCAGCGCGCACGCGATGGCGGCGGCCCGTCGGCAATAGAAGCCATGTGTGTCCGCTTTGACGGTCACTTTATTGGCGACCCACAACTTTATCGCGGCACCAATGAGATTAAAGATGCGCGTAAGACTCAGGACTGTCTGAAGATCTTTCGTCAGCGCGTTGTCGCCGAAGGCTGGCTAACTGCCGCGACCATGAATGCGATTGATAAAGAGATTATGGTCGAAATAGAAAAAGCTGTTGCCGACGCCCTAACTGCGCCGCACCCAGATCCCGCCACGGACCTTATGTCCGACGTCTACTGCTCTTACTAATGGTGTCAAAATGACTAACTATTCTAATGATCCAAAAATAGCCGGCAAATCCTCATTAAAAACTATCCGCGAAGCCATAAATGACGCGCTGAGAGCAGAGATGCGCCGTGACCCGACTGTTATCGTACTCGGCGAAGAAGTGTCCGGTGGTGCTGGCTGCCCTGGTGAAGACGATGCCTACGGCGGTGTTTTCGGTGTTACCAAAGGACTTATGCCTGAGTTCGGCCGAGAGAGAGTTATCGACACCCCCATCAGTGAAGCCGCCATTATTGGCGCTGCTGCCGGTGCCGCCAACAATGGTCTACGTCCGGTAGCAGAACTCATGTTCTTCGACTTTATCGGCGTCTCTTTTGATCAGATTTTTAACCAGACTGCCAAATTTCGCTACATGTTCGGCGGCAAATCAAAAACACCTTTAGTCATTCGTGCGACCGTCGGTGGCGGTTGGCGCGCAGGTGCCCAGCACTCCAGCATGTTGCATTCAATCGTTACTCATATAGCCGGTTTAAAAGTAGTAATGCCCAGCAACGCATATGATGCAAAAGGGTTAATGGTTCAGGCTATTCGTGATGACGATCCGATTATTTTTCTGGAACATAAAGCGATGTACGACATTGCCTGTGAAGTACCCGACGAGCAGTATGCCATTCCGTTTGGTGAGGCCGCATTCCCCCGGCACGGTACAGACGTTACCATCGTTGCCATATCCAACATGGTCCCTCGCGCAATTGAAGCTGCCGACATACTGGCTAAAGAAGGAATCAGCTGCGATGTGATAGATCCTCGCACCGTATCTCCATTGGATGATGAAGCTATCCTTGAGAGCGTTGAGGTGACCGGTAGATTAGTGGTCGTTGACGAAGGCAATCCGCGCTGTGGTCTTGCCTCAGATATCGCCGGCATAGTGGCAGAGAAGGGCTTTCACAGTCTCAGAGCGCCAATTCGTACAGTCACAGCCCCGCATACGCCTGTTCCCTTTGCCCCCGAGTTAGAAGACGCCTACATACCAAGCCTAGAAAAAATTCTTGCTGCAGTTCATGACGTAATGGGAGGATAGACATGTCACCAGATATTAAGGCCATTAATATGCCCAAGTGGGGCATGGAAATGTCAGAGGGCGATGTCACCGCTTGGCACGCTGTAATAGGCGATCAGGTAAGTGCCGGCGACGATTTAATCGACGTCGAAACCAGTAAAATCGTCAATACAGTGACCTCACCAGATAGCGGTATCCTTAGGGCTATAGTTGCAGATCCGGGCGAGACCTGTGCCGTAGGTGACCTTCTGGGAGTATTGGCATCTGCGGATACCAGCAATGAAGAAATTCAGGCGTTTATAGCCAGCCGCTCAGCGGGAACAGTCGCCAAGGAGGTAGAACCTGCGCCAATAGTGCAAGAGCCCGCCCCTGCGGTGGCTGAGCCTGTACAAGAAATTGCGCTGGCGGCGCCAATTGCTCCAATTGCTGCAATGGTGTCGAGTGAATCCACAGCTATGGCGACCCTCGCCGACGGCGACGATGACAGTGCTGTAGCCGCCTCCCCAGTAGCGCGTCGTCTGGCAGCAGAGTACGGCGTCAATTTAAACAATATTTCGGGCACGGGCCGCCATGGCCGCGTCTCTAAAAGCGACCTTGAATCTGCGATTACCGCCGCTGGTGGCGTTTTAGCGAGTGTCAGCTCGGTGCAGGCTCCCGGCCTCACCGATTCGAAATCACTGGCCGACGGCGTCGATGATAGCAATGTCTCGGCCTCCCCAGTAGCCCGTCGTTTGGCAATAGAGTATGGCGTGAATCTGAACAATATCTCGGGCACAGGCCGCCATGGTCGCGTATCCAAGAGCGATCTTGAAAATGCAGTAACTGCCGCCGGTGGAGAATTAATCCGTACTAACAACACGGCCAGTACTGTAGTGAAACTGGGTGATGATAGCCATATTAAAGCCACGCCAGTGGCACGGAGGTTGGCAGAAGAGTTAGGGGTCAACTTATTAGAATGCCGCGTAAGTGGTGATCGAGGTCGGGTCTGTAAAGCCGATGTGGAAGCCGTTGCCGCTCGCAAAAATAAGCCGTTAGCGCCATCCATCGACACCTCTGGTTCAATCACTATTGAAAGTCCTTTTGAGCCTGAGGTTTTGACCGGCATGCGCAAGACTATCGCCGGTCGCCTGCAGTCCTCTAAGCAAACTGCACCCCATTTTCGCGTCCAAATCGATGCCGAAATAGACACCCTTCTAGCGGTGCGAAAGCAAATAAATGCTGCAAACTCAGCGGCTAAAGTCTCGGTTAATGATTTTATGGTCAAGGCCTGCGCTGCGGCACTAATGCAAGTCCCTGCAATCAATGTTCAATTCGATGGTGAACAGGTCAAATATTTCAAAGATGCAGACATTTCCGTTGCCGTTGCCGTTGCCGATGGTTTGATAACACCTATAGTCAGCAGCGCTAATCGCAAGGGTTTAATAGCCATCTCTAATGAAGTGCGTGATCTGGCGACCAGAGCGAAAATTAACCGCCTCAAGCCTTCTGAATTTGTGGGCGGCAGTTTTTGTATTTCTAATCTCGGCATGTTTGGCATCAAACAATTTGACGCCATCATTAACCCCCCTCAGGGTGCCATTCTGGCCGTGGGTACCGGAGAACAGCGTCCAGTGGTGAAGGAGGGTCAACTCAGTATTGCGACTGTGGTCAGCCTGACTTTATCCAGCGATCATCGCATTATTGATGGCGCCGTAGCCGCACAATTTATGTCCATCCTCAAGGGCTATTTGGAACAACCAGCAACCATGCTGGGTTAAGGAGTGGACATGCAACAGTATGATCTTATGATAGTTGGCGGTGGCCCCGGCGGCTATGTTGCAGCTATCCGTGGCGCTCAGTTAGGCTTCAAGACAGCATTGGTAGAACGAGAGCACCTCGGGGGTGTCTGCTTAAATTGGGGCTGTATACCCACCAAAGCCATGCTGCGAGGTGCCGATATCGCACACACGCTAAAAGAGGCCGAGCACTTCGGTTTCACCATCGATAATGTTAGCTTTGATATCAATAAACTGGTGCAGCACAGTCGTTCGGTGGCGAGCAAACTCAGTCAGGGTGTTGCCTACCTGATGCAAAAAAACAATATTACTGTGATTGATGGCACAGCTAGTCTGGCCGACAAATGTCGCCTCGAAGTGACCCACAATGGCGCAGTAACCCAATATAATGCCACGCATATTATCCTCGCTACTGGCGCTCGCGCTCGCAACCTGCCTAATATCGAGATCGACGGTGACTTTATCTGGGGTGCTCGCGAAGCTATGACACCCACTGCCCTGCCAAACAACCTTCTGGTTATTGGCGCTGGCGCTATTGGTGTCGAATTCGCCAGTATGTATAACGACTTAGGGACCAATGTCACTCTCGTTGAAGCAGAGACACGCATCACCCCTGCCGAAGACATTGAGATCTCACAGATCGCGGAAAAATCCTTTCAGAAGCGAGGTATTAAAGTTCTTACCAACAGTCTGGTTGAATCCGTTGAGCGCGCTGGCACGGGCAGTGTGGCCAGAATTAACGGCCCCGACGGCAAACAGGAACTGGCGTTTGACCAAGTGATTTTAGCCGTGGGAATCAGAGGCAATATTGAGAGTCTAGGCCTGGAGAAACATGGAGTCCATATGGACAAGGGCTTTTTAATTGCCGACCAATTTGGCAAGACCAACCTAGCTGGTTTATACGCTGTTGGAGACGTCGCAGGGCCACCTTGGCTAGCCCATAAAGCGAGCCATGAAGCCGTTATCTGTGTCGAAAAAATAGCCGGTGTTGACGGAGTCAAACCGCTAAACAAAGATCGCGTGCCGGGCTGTACCTATTGCCGCCCGCAAATAGCCAGTGTCGGACTCACAGAGGCGCAGGCTGCCGCGGCAGGCCACAGTACCAGAGTGGGCCGCTTTAATCTTAGTGCCAACGGTAAAGCTCTGGCCATTAATGAAGGCGAAGGAATGGTCAAAACGGTTTTCGATAGCAACACCGGCGAACTACTTGGCGCCCACATGATTGGTGCCGAAGTCACAGAACAGATTCAGGGGTTTGGTATCGCGCAACAGCTTGAGGCTACAGAGCAGGAACTAGCCCACACTATTTATGCACACCCCACAGTTTCTGAAAGCATGCATGAGTCTGTATTAGACAGTCTCGGGCTTTCAATTCATCAGTAGAGTTCATTTATGACCAGTCAAGTTCCATTACATGAGGGCCTATTTACCTGGCCTGCTACTAAACCTCAATTGCTGGGCAGCCGCTGTAGTCAGTGCGCCGAAGCCGCTTTCCCAGCACAGCCCGACTGTCGTAGCTGCGGCTCGCGTGACACAGCGGTTGTCGAGTTGGGGGATCATGGCACGTTGTGGACCTGGACCATACAGACATTTTTGCCCAAGCATCCCTATCTCAGCGGCGAAACCGCAGACACATTTCGCCCTTACGGCGTTGGCTATGTGGAAATGCCAGGTGGTGTGCGCGTTGAAGCTCGCCTCAAACCTAATAGCCCGGACCAGTTGAAAATCGGTATGCCTATGCAATTAGATATTATTCCGTTCTGCACTGACGAAAACGGCGACCAGAAAATGACCTTTGCGTTTAGTGCAGTGGCGGCGGTATAAATTATGGATGTAGCAATTATAGGTATCGGACTTCACCGCTTTGGCCGCTCACCAGACATGTCAGGGATGCAACAGGGGGCTTCTGCTGTGCGCGCTGCTCTTGCAGATGCCGGTCTCGCCTGGAAGGATATGCAATTTGCCTATGGCGGCAGTCAAGACGGCGGTAACGCAGATGCGTTAGTTAATGAACTCGGCCTAACTGGCCTTCAGTTTACCAACATATGGAATGGCTGCGCCACCGGCGGAAGTTCATTACATGCGGCCTATACCGCGATTAAATCTGGCGAATACGATATGGGTGTGGTTGTCGGTTTTGACAAGCATCCCCGCGGAGCCTTCAACCCTCAACCCAAAGAATGGGGCTTGGATGAATGGTACGGCGAAACCGGATTAATGCTCACCACGCAGTTTTTTGCTCTTAAGACTCAGCGCTATATGTACGACCATGGCATTACCGAAGATGCATTGATTCGCGTATCTCAGAAAGCGTTTCATAATGGCTCAATTACACCGACTGCATGGCGCCAACAGGCCTTGAGCTATGAAGAGATTGCTAACTCGGCGATGGTCAGTGATCCGCTGCGCAAATACATGTTCTGTAGCCCCGCTGAGGGTGGTGCAGCACTGATTATCTGCAATGCTAACAAAGCACATCAGTACTGTAGTAATCCATTATTTATAAAAGCTGCGGCAGTGCGAACTCGGTATTACGGTAGTTTTGAGGTGTTTTCTCCGTCGCAGGCGATGACTGTGGCCGATGCACCTACAGTGACGGCTTCAAAGGCTGCTTTTGAATTGGCTGGTATCGGTCCCGAAGATGTCGACGTGATTCAATTGCAGGATACCGACAGCGGTACCGAAATTATGCATATGGCAGAGAATGGGTTCTGCGAACATGGGGAGCAAGAGAAACTTCTGCGCGAAGGTGCCACACAAATAGATGGCCGCATGCCGGTTAATACTGATGGTGGCTGTCTCGCTAATGGCGAACCTGTAGGCGCATCTGGGCTTCGGCAAGTCTATGAAGTCTGCGTGCAACTTCGCGGTGAGGGCGGCGCAAGACAGGTCGCAAATAATCCTAAAGTGGGATACACCCATGTCTACGGCGCCCCTGGTATTAGCGGCGTCAACATTATCACCAAATAATTAACATAACGACAAGTAGGAGCTAATCTATGTCTGATTTGATCAACGTAAAGCAGCAGGGCGAAGCGCGCTGTGAAGGTATCAGCTATCAGGATTTACTCAATGATGAGATCATTGATGTCCCTCCGTACCTGCGCGAAAACACCAACCCCTACATGGGTGATGAAGATATTGATGTTGCGCGATGGATTTCACGTGATTTTCATGAGCAAGAAAAAGAAAAGCTATGGCCCAAAGTCTGGCAGATGGCCTGTCGAGAAGAAGATATTGCTGAAATCGGTGATCATCATATTTATGAGATTGTCGACCAGTCTATTATTGTCACCCGCACTGGTGACAACGAATTTAAAGCCTTTATTAATTCCTGCTTGCACCGCGGCCGTATACTGCGCGACTGCGATGGCCATGCTGAAGAATTCGTCTGCCCCTTTCACGGCGCAACCTGGGACATTAACGGTGAGTTCAAAGGCATACCCTGTAAGTGGGACTTTAGCCATTTAGACCAAAAGGATATGAGCCTTCCTCAGGTCAAAGTCGGCACCTGGGGTGGGTTTGTATTTATTAATTTCGATGAGAACTGCGCGCCTCTCGAGGATTATCTCAACCCACTGCCAGAGCATTTTGCTCGCTTCCCACTGCATGACTACTACAAAGGTGCTCACGTTCAGCGCGTGGTTCAGTGCAATTGGAAAGTCGGCGCGGAAGCCTTTATGGAATCATTCCATACACTGGAAACCCATAGTGAGATTTTGACTTTTACCGGTGACGCTAATTCTCAATATGACACCTTTGGCGATCATGTCAGCCGCTCGGTTACCCCTATGGGTGTAGCCAGCCCACATATGCCTGACGTGACTGAAGCCGAAATCATGCGCGATATTCTCGAACTGTCTGGTCGTATGGCCACCGATAGTGCAGAGGGCCATGAAATGCCTGAGGGGCTAACCGCGCGTGCCTATGTGGCAGAGACCAACCGTGAAATGTTTAGTGAAATTATCGGTGAATCCCTAGACCATGCAACTAAGTCAGAGTTGGAAGACGCCATACTATATATGCTTTTCCCAAATACTCAGGTCTGGACAGGCTATCACGGTAACATTGTCTATCGTTTTCTGCCCAATGGTGACGACCATAGCAGCTGTATCTTCGAAACCATGATACTACTGCGCTACGCAAAAGGAACCAAGCGGCCAGACCCTGCGGAG